>Ga0082335_1001373_pt1 | contig 52155 bp, 46 predicted proteins | sample Subgrocontami58m_FD_72375 | JGI IMG/M metagenome (GOLD analysis project Ga0082335, IMG submission 72375) | Subsurface groundwater microbial communities from S. Glens Falls, New York, USA - GMW37 contaminated, 5.8 m (SPADES assembly) (version 2) ... | reverse complement strand
GAATGGATGAGTGGATGAATGGATGAGTGGATGAATGGATGAGTGGATGAATGGATGAGTGGATGAATGGATGAGTGGATGAATGGATGAGTGGATGAATGGATGAGTGGATGAATGGATGAGTGGATGAATGGATGGTTGGATGAATGGATGGTTGGATGAATGGATGGTTGGATGAATGGATGGTTGGTCGGAGGAGTTTTTGTTCGTGATTGGTTGTTCGTTATTATTTCGTTCATTCGTAATTGGTCCTTAGTCATTATCCCCCATGTCCCGTTTTTACGATTTATTGCCAGCGGCGTTAGCGGAAGGGCAGCCCTTCGCGTTGGGAATCATTTCGGATATTAAAGGTTCCAGCCCGCAAAAGAGGGGCGCCAAAGCGCTTTTCTTTTATGATGGCCGGATTCACGGCACGCTGGGAGGCGGCTGTCTGGAGGCGGAAATTCAGGATCGGGCGCGCCGGGCCTTGTCGAGCGGCGAGCCGGCCACATTCGACTTGGTGCTGGACCACGACTTCGGCTGGGATGACGGGTTGATCTGCGGAGGAAAAGTATCCGGAGTGATTTTGCCGCGCGCGGCTGAAGCTGGGGAAATCTGGCGGACGTTGGCTGCTTGTGAGAAGCCGCTGACGTGGGGAATCAAAAAGGATTTCACCATCGATTGGGCAGGGCAGGGCACGGCTGAAGAATGGGTGTATCGCGAAACGGTCGCTCCGCCATGCGCGCTGTGGATTGCTGGTTCCGGCCATGTGGCGCAGGCGGTCGTTCCGCTGGCACTGCAACTCGATTTTCAAGTGACGGTTTTTGACGATCGACCCGGTTTGGCGAACCACAAGTTCTTTCCATTGGCGACGCGGTTCCGGGTCGATTATTGGGAAAAGCTGCTGGAAGAAGCGCTGCCTGTTCGCCCGACGTTCGGGCTGATTGTGACCCGCGGACATCAGCACGACGCTTTGGTGCTCAGCCGCTGGGTCGGAAAACCATTTTCGTTTCTGGGGATGATTGGCAGCCGCCGAAAGAAGCGAATTATTTTCGACCAATTCATCCAATCGAAACTCGGGACGGAGGAACAGCTCGCCCGAGTGGCTTGTCCGGTCGGGGTCGATATCCAATCCCAAACTGTTCAAGAAATTGCGGTAAGCATCATGGGGCAGTACATTCAAAAGCGGGCTGAACTGCGCGCCCGTGCCGCGGATGGGATTGTGGTGGCTCGCGAACAATGACTATCGAGCCGAATCATTCGACATGCCAATGCTTGTGCGACGATTTATGCGGTGGCCGCTGCCAATCGGAAGATGGGGTGCGCTGATGGCCGTAATCTGGCTTGGCTCGGCGATGGTCCATTCAGCTGAAAAGCCGAAGGCGCTGCCGGAGATTGATCTTCAAGGGCGGGTGGTTTGTTTGTCCGAGGAGATGCAGCGGCTCTACGAGACGGAGTTGCCATCCAAGCACGCCCATGTTTACGGATTCAAGACGGCTGATGGAGGATACTACACCCTGATTCGAAACCGTTTTTCGGAAGGTTTGTTTTCCGATGAAACTCTTCGGAAACGAGAGCTGATTCTTCATGGGCGAGTGCTTCCGAAAACCCAAATCTTCGAAGTCACCGGCGGGATGCGCGAGGTCCGAAACGGCAAACTCTACGAACTGTATTACTGGTGCGATATTTGTTCGATCAAATCGGTCGCGCCAGGTCAGTGCATGTGCTGCCAGCAACCGGTTGAATTACGCGAGCGCGAGATCGGGCCGGGAGCAAAAACGGATTACTGAATGTGGCCGTGGCCCTGGTAAACGAAGTCGCAGATGATTTGCGTTGGGTGATCGCCATTTTTCGCGGGGATGCTCAGCAAAACGCCTTTGTGCTCGGGAGCAGGTTCATTTAACTTCGGCAAATCCTTTGCGTCAGTTGTGCTGGTTGGGCGCAAATTCAAAATGATCGGGTGCTCCGTGGAGGTATCTTTGCTGCTCGCCTTCGTGAGCGCTTTAAAATTCGCGAACGCGTCCGGTTTGCTGTCGTATTTCGCCGAAACCAGAATGGCAAAGGTGGAAAAGTCAGCCGTGCCAAGGTGATCACCGTCTTGCGGTTGGAGGCCGAACCGCATCGTATACACGCCTGTCGGGATTTCGTTATCTTTATAGTCACGCCGGCCTTCCGTGCTGACGGCGACTGCTCCGAGGAACGCCATTTCTTTGATTGCGTTCAGCGCTTTGTCCGGCGATGCCGGAGCGGATTTCAACCCGACTTCTTTAACAAACCAGAATTCGAAGGCTGGCTGATCGCCGTTCAGCAGTTGGATCGCTTTTGGTTGAAGTTCTTGCTGGAGCGCAGGGCTGATTTCTTTCGGAGGAGTTTTCTCAGTGACTTTGAGCGTTAAATCACCCGCCTGGAGAGCCGAGACGGGCAGAAGAAACAATACAAATGCGAGATAAAGGATATTCCTCATAATCGACAACGTGTTCACACCTTTGCTCTGGGACCATAAAATAAAACCTGAGCGGACGCAAAAATTTCTGGTGGCAGAATTTCGGCAGCGAGTCGAGTCCATGGCCGCGACCTTGATCAGGGGTTAGGATTGTGCGACAAAACGGATATGAATCTGGATCTGATCCGGAAGCGATTGCGGAATGGCTTTCGCCCTTTCGTTCTTTGTTTGTCCGATGGCAGAAAGTTCAAAATCCCGCATCCGGAATTCATCGCGATAGGCCGCAACGTGGTTGTTGTCTTGGATAGGACGGATTTCGCGAGGACGATCGATGCCTTTCATATTGTCTCGGTCGAAGATGTGCGCGGAAAACGGCGGGCTTGAAGCGGAAGCCTGGGATCAAGAAGACGCGCTAAAGCGTGGACACCAAGCGGGCATTGGTGCACTGCCGGGGCTGCAGCGTGAACGCCGGCTTTAGCCTGCCGCCAAGGAGTAAACACAGGAGCATTGGTGCAACGCCTCGCCTGCAGCGTGAACGCTGCGTTCCGGACCCGATTTGCAACCGCACACGCTCGGAACGTGGGCTTTAGCCTGCAGCAGGGCAGTAAGCAGCGCCGCATAAAAAAAACCCGCCGTGAATGCGGCGGGGTTTGAATTTGAAATTGAGCTTTGGTTTAGAGACTGAAGCTGCCGATAAAGGCGCTGCGTTTGCCGGTGAGTTGCCAGGTCAAGTCCAGGCCGTCGCCGGTGTAGCTCGCCACTTCCGTGAATGCAGGATACGCGCCTTGCACGTCAGTGAGGGGAGGATAGAACGTCTCTTCATTTCCGCACAGGTGATCATCCCCGCCGAGGCAGCGCGTTGTGACATCGATGAGCTGGCCGGCTTTAACTGAGGCGCAACCCATTTTCTTGCACGTGCCAATCGCGACGTCCATCGGAGCAGTCTTGACGGCGACGACTTCAGCGGTCAATTCGCCGCCGAGAGTCTTCGCCAGATCCGCGAGAGCTTTTTGCTGCTGGGAAGTTGCTTTTTCGTCGACGATCAAAACCGCTGTGCCGTGCCGCGGTTGATATTGGACGTTGCCGAGGGTGTCCTGAGTGCGGAGAGCGGCAATGACATTGAGGCCATCCAGAGACACGCCGTTCCAGGCGCCGTGGCGGACGGACCAGACGAGGATTCCCTCCTTGCCCGTGAGGCCCATTTCCGCGTTGGCGAAACAGGGTCCGGTGAAAACATCACACGACCGAACTTCCAGGTAATCTCCGGAAATGGCGGGCGTTGATTTGGCGGCGAAAGCCGGGGCGGCAGTCGCAATAATAAAGGCGAGACAAGCAGCGAGACGTTTCATAAGGCAGATAAGGTTGCCCAGCGCTGGGCTTTGTCAACCTACAAAGCAGGACCGGCCTGCGCAACATTGGACTTTGACGGCTGGCTGGCCGTCCGGTCCGAATGTCTCGTGGGTTTTCGTGCACCAGAAAGCATCGCTGGCGTAAGGCTCATGTTCGGGGCCTTCGCCATGATAGAACATTTCTTTGCTGCGAAGGTGCCGGCAGGGAATTCGCAGATGAGTGACCTCTTCAGATTGGTTGTTCATAGTTGCTCGAGTTCGCAATCGGTCAGGCTTCCTTGATCTCCGCCGCGGAGAGCACGGCGCGCCGGACGGCGGCGCGCACCAGCGGAACTTTATATCCATTTTTGCTGAGCGGTTTGGCGCCTTGCATGGCCGCAGCGCCGCATTTGGCCGCGAGCGAAGCGTCCACGCGGCCGTCCAACGCTCCGGCGGCCGAGGAGGAGATCCACGGCGTTGGCGCGACATGACCCAGCACAATTTGCGCATCCGAGGCGTTGCCGCCGCTAAGGCTGAATGCCACCGAGGCCGTGACGTACGGCCAATCCAATCCATGCCGGTGACGCACTTCATACGTGGCGTTCTTCAAACCGCGCAATGGGATTTGGATCTCTTGAATGATTTCGGTCGGTTCCAGGACGGTCTCGCGTTCCTGTTCCGTCTTGGGTGTTTTGAAAAACTTGGCGGCTGGAATCTGGCGCCGCTTGTCGTCGCGGCCGACGGCCACGATGGTGGCGCCGAGCGCGATCAAAGGGGGGCCCAAACTCGAAGCGCTCACGAAATAGGCCGGGCCTTGGTTTCCGAAAATCGCGTGGTACCGGTTGTCGCCTTTGAGGACGAGCGATTCGCCATTCTGCTGCGCGAGCAAGCCGAAGCCATTTCGATAGTACCAACAGCGCGGACGCTGGCACAGATCGCCCCCGACTGTTCCGCGATTGAGCATTTGGGCGCTGCCGACTCCTCTCGCGGCGGTCACGAGCGACGGAAAATGCTTTTGCACGTTTTTGTCCATCGCCAGTTCGGCCAGCGTCGTGGTGGCGCCGATCCGCAGGCTTTTGCTCTCCGCGTGAATCCCCCGCAGATCTTTGATGTTGCGCAGGCTGACCAAACGTTTGGGCGCGACGATCAGTTGTTTCAGCGAAGTGAGCAGGTCCATTCCGCCAGCGAGGACTTCTGTTTGGCCCCAGCTTTCGTCGAGCAATGAGGTCGCTTCCTTGAGTGAATTTGGGGCGGCGTATTCGAATGATTTCATATAATTCCTCCCTTCTGCAGAGATGTGAGCACCTGGTCAGGCGTCACCGGCAACGATGGCACGCGCACGCCGCAGGCATTGGCGACGGCATTGGCGATGGCAGCGCCAGGTGAGATCACCGGCGGTTCGCCCAAGCCAATCACGCCACGTTCGTCAAAACCTTTTCCAGTCATCATGTGCACCTTCAATTTGCCGACGTCCTTGATGCCGGCCAGTCGGTAGAATTCCATGTCAGGATTCAGCATGCGGCCAGTGGTCGGATCGTAAATAGCCTCTTCGAAAAGGGCGTAAGTGATTCCCATGATCAACGCGCCGAAGACCTGGCTTTCGGCCGTTTTTAGATCGATGATCAAGCCGCAGTCTTGCACGGCGACCATTTCGTTGATCGTGACGATCCCGGTTTCGATATCGACGGAGACGTCGGCCATTTGGACGCCGCCCACGCCGCCATCGAGCATGTGCTCTTTTCGGGTCTCGTTCGGGTTGTTCGATCCGCGTTTGGTCAGCGCACTCGTGCCGAGCAGCGCGCACGCATTTTTCCATGAGATCGATTTGCTCGGATCCTGCGTCGAGCGAATTTGGCCATCGCGCGCTTCGAGTTGGTCAGGGTCCCCTTGCAGTTTCGGCCCGACCCCTTGAAGGAGGGCGTTGAGAGCTTCGGTGCCCGGGAGCCGCGATGAAACCGAAACGCCGCCGACGGTGGTGCTCCCGCCGGAAGCGCCGGATTGCGGGTAGGAACTCTTGCCGATTTTGACATCGACCAGGTCGAGCGGGATGCCGAGTGTTTCGGCCACCACAATGTTGATCACGGTGCGGGTGCCAGTGCCGAGGTCTTGGGAACCTAATTTGGCTTCAACCGAGCCGTCCGGGTTGATGGTGATATCGCAGTCGGAGGGATGACCCATGCCACCCCAAGTGTGGAGCGAAATGCCGAGCCCGCGTTTGATGTTTCCACCTTTCGAGTCGCCCCGGAGGTGAGCCTTTTCTTTGTAGCCGATGAGTTCAGCGGCTTTCTCGAGTTCCTGCCGATAAACATCCGCGCGATCGGTGAGATTTAGATTGTGCAGATAGAATTCGAGAGCATCCATCTTCAACGCCGCTGCGACATCTTCCATTGCGGACATCGTTAGGAAGCAGCCTTGCGGATGGTTGGGCGCGCGCCAGGCGCGCTGACCGCCGCGGTTGGTGCGAATGCCCAGGCCAGAGACGCGTGAATTGGGGATTTTGAAAACGTACGGAACGGGGGGAGGATTATAGCCGCCCATTCCACCGGTGCCCCAGATTTCCGCGTCGATGGCAGTGACCGAGCCGTCCTTCATCGCGCCGATTTTAATTTTAGCGTGAGCGGAAGGTCGATTGCCTCCGGTCATGAGCTCGGTGTCGCGTTCGAGCATGAGCTTGACCGGCTTGCCGGTTTGTTTTGAAAGTTGCGCGCCAATCACGCCCCACTTGTCGTAGCCGAACTTCGATCCAAACCCGCCGCCCATGTATTGGGTTTCGACGTGGATTTTGTTCTGCGGGACCTTGACAGAATCGCCGAGACGATCGCTGTACCGCGAAACGTTCTGCGTCGAGGGCCAGATAAAAAGCTCATCGCCTTGCATGTCGGTGACCTGACCGTGCGGTTCGAGGCAGCAATGTGTAATTACAGGGATGCTGTACTCTCCTTCGGCCGTGGCGTCAGCTTTGCCAAGGGCCGTCTCCACGTCGCCTTCGGTTCGCTTGGCTGGTTTTCCGGCGGCGAGTTTCGGATCGCTATCGACGACCTGGTGGTCGAGCGGTTTGTATTTCACACGAATACGCTCGGCCGCTTCGGTGGCGATTTCTTCAGTCGCGGCGGCGACGGCGGCGACGATTTGGCCTTGATATTGAACTTCCTTGCCAATCAATTCGTCGTCTTTCCAAACCGCGGCGACGCCCGGCATCTTTTCGACTTCGGAGGTGTCGATCTCCTGGACCTCCGCGCGAGCGTAAGGCGAGGTCGTGAGCCGGGCCCAGAGCATGCCAGGCCGATTGATGTCGTAAGAATATTTGGCGGCGCCGGTTGTTTTGGCGGGGCCATCAATGCGGTCGATGCGTTTGCCGATAAACTTCCGTTTGTCTGCTTCTGGCCAGTTTGATTTTGCCATGGGAACTCCTGTTAAGCTTTGTTTTTGCCCGCTTCCACGATCGCTTCGAGCATTCCGGCGTACGTTCCGCAGCGGCACAGATTGCCACCGAGACCAGCTCGGACATCTTCCACCGTGGGGTTAGGATGAGTTTGCAGGAAGGCGGTTGATGCCAGCACAAACCCTGGGGTGCAGAACCCGCACTGTTGGGCGTCGTTTCTCCAAAACGCGCGCTGAACGGGACTCAGTTTTTTAGGGGAACCGATTCCTTCGACGGTGGTGATTTTGTGGCCTTGCGCTTCAATCGCGAGGACCGAACAAGAATAGACCGCCTGGCCGTCGAGAAGGACCGTGCAAGCGCCGCAGGTTCCGCGATCGCAAACTTTTTTCGCGCCGGTCAGATCGAGTCGGTTGCGGAGCGCATCGAGCAACGTGACGCGCGGCTCGACATTCAATTTTTTGGCGGCGCCGTTCACATTGAGGCTGATGGCAACTTCACCGGGGCCAACCGGGCGAGCTGCTTCGGCCGCTGCGCTTTCTTTTTCCAGGTTTGGAATGATGCCCGTAGCCACCGTTCCAACCCCGAGCCCTTTTAAAAATCCACGACGGGAAATGATCGAGTCTTGGGGAGGTTCATTTCGGTCTGACATGGCTGCCTTTCGTATTTGAAGTTCCTTGAGCCTGTTGACTGGCCAACCGACACGGGCCAGTTCTCGCGACGTTGGTTAAGTGCGGCAATTCTTTAGTCCTAACGAATCGAGAGGCAAGAAATTTATGTCAGCGGCACAAGGAAACTTTGCACGCGCAGTGCGACTATGAATCTGCTCAACCTGCGCTTGTTTTCTTTTTCGTCACTGAGGGAGCAAGAGCAAGAGCAAGAGCAAGAGCAAGAGCAGGAGCAAGAGAGAGCCGTTCTTCGGTGTGGCCCCCCCCCGTTCATAGAAACGTCCCCGCTCGTTGCCGGCTCGTCCGTAGCCTCGCCCCACCGGACGGACTGGGTGCACGTCCGGCGGGGCGCGCCAAGCTGCGCCTGGACCAATACGGGTGCGGAGTGCCCTCGCGAGGGGCGACGTTCACGGGAACCTGCCTTGCAAGGAGCGCTTTCGACGAAAGACTCTGCTCTAGACGTTGAAGCGTAACCCCACTACTTTAGGCCCATGTCGAAACCGGCCAAGACCGACAACAGCGCCGATCCCACCGAAGGGCAAATGCCTTTCGAGGAAGCGCTGAAAAAACTCGAGACGATCGTCGAATCGATGGAATCGGACGATTTGCCGCTGGAAACCTTGCTGGCGAAATTCGAAGAAGGAACTAAGCTGGCGCAGATTTGCCAGGCGAAATTGGCCGAAGCCGAAACCCGAATCCAGCAACTCGAAAAAACCGCGTCGGGCGAGATCAAAGTTAAATCATTCTCGCCTATCAAAACGCAGGGCGAACCTTAGCTCAGCCTGTTCGATCGATGGGCGCAGCATCCATGACGGTTCACTTCATCCGCGATAATTCTTTAGGGTTAAATCACAATTTATGAGCAGATATCTCGACATGGTTGATCATCCATCGCACGTGAAGAAGCTGACGCTTGGCCAACTCCAGCAGCTCGCGGAAGAGATCCGCACGGAGCTGATCACCAAGTTGGCGAAGACAGGCGGTCACCTCGGCCCGAACCTCGGGGTCGTCGAGCTGACCATCGCGTTGCACTACGTCTTTTCGACCCCGCAAGATAAATTCGTTTGGGATGTCAGCCACCAAACCTACGTGCACAAGGTGCTGACTGGTCGCAAGAGCCGGTTTGAAACCATTCGCACCACCGGCGGGCTAAACGGATTTTCGCTCCGGTCGGAAAGCGAACATGATTGCTATGGCGCGGGTCACGCCGGGACCGCGTTGTCGGCTGCCTTGGGGATGGCCGCGGCGCGCGACCGGCTTGGATCGAAGGAAAACGTCGTCTGCATTTTCGGCGACGCCGCTTTGACGAACGGAATTTCGTTTGAAGCGCTCAATAACATCGCCCACACGACGCGCCGGTTCGTTGGGATTCTGAACGACAACGAATGGAGCATTGCCAAAAATGTCGGGGCGATTGCGACGTACCTCAACAAGATCATCACGCACCCGTCCTACAACCGGTTGCAGCGCGACTTTGAACGGTTCGTGCGCCGGCTGCCGATCGGCGAACTGGCGTTGCGCCTTGGCCACAAAGCGGAGGAAGCTCTCAAAGGCGCGGTCACCGAAGTCAGCCTCCAGCCGAGCGCGTCCAACATCGATTCCGATGGCCGTGGCGGTTACGGCAGCAGCATTATTTTTGAGGAATTCGGCCTGCGATATCTTGGCCCCATCGATGGCCACGATTTGCAGCTGCTCATCAGCTCGCTGGAATATGCGAAAAAGTCCGAGCACCCAGTCGTCCTCCACGTTCTGACGAAAAAGGGAAAAGGCTTCGATGCTGCCCTGAAATTCCCAGAGAAGTTCCACGGCACCGGCCCGTATGACATCCAGACGGGCGATGCCCCCGCGAGCAAGGCTGGCGCTCCGCCGAATTATCAAGATGTTTTTGGGCAAGCCATGGTCCGGCTGTGCCAGAAAGACAACAGCATCGTTGGCATCACTGCAGCGATGCCAAGCGGGACTGGCTTGAAATTTTTGGAAAAAGCGATGCCGGATCGTTATTACGACGTTGGAATCGCCGAGGAACATGCGGTTCTATTCGCGGCTGGGCTGGCCACGATGGGATTCCATCCGGTCTGCGCGATTTATTCGACATTCCTCCAGCGCGCTTACGATTGCATCGTTCACGACGTCGCGCTGCAGGATCTTCCCGTGATCTTTTGCATGGACCGCGCTGGGCTATCGGCGAACGACGGCCCGACGCATCATGGGCTCTTCGACATCGCGTATCTGCGGTGCGTGCCGAACATCATCGCGATGGCCCCGAAAGACGAGGACGAGCTGGTGGACATGATGTTTACGGCCTCGCACCAGCGCCATCCGACCTTCATCCGTTATCCGCGCGGCCTGGGTGAAGGAGTGCCGATTAAAGAGCAGGCCAAACTCATTGAGATTGGCAAAGCGGAGGTGCTGCAAAACTTTTCAAACAACGGCGGGCGCAAAGTCGCGTTCTTCCCGCTTGGGAACATGATGAAGCTCGGCAGGCAAGCAGCGGAGAGGTTACAAAGAGAGGGATGGGATGTCGCGCTGGTCAACCCGCGTTTTATAAAACCGCTGGACGAAGGAACGATCGAATTCTTCGGCCGGGCCGCAGATGTGGTGGCGACATTGGAAGATCACGTGTTGAACGGCGGGTTTGGCAGCGCCGTGCTCGAATCATTGAACGAGAAGGGGATCTCGACGCCCGTCGTTCGGTTGGGCTGGCCCGACCGATTCATCGAACATGCTTCAACGGTCGAGTACCTGCGCGAGAAGCACGGGCTCACGGTCGACCATTTGATGGCCAAAGTGAAGGCCATTTTCCAAACCGACAGCGCGCCTCACACGGAAGGCGTGGCGGCAGTCTAGTTCGTGTTCTTCGGGAAAAGATCCACCCGACCATGGGCCTGACCAACCAAAAATCCTTTTAAGCGGCGACTGATCCCGATGCGGATGATTTTGGCTTGAGTTAACACCTCACAATTATGAAAAAGAGCGGCGCGAAAAAAACTCCCACCAAATCACTCGAACGCGCGTTTTCCTCCATTGTCGTAGATGGACCAGAACGCGCAGCCAGCCGCGCGATGTTGCACGCGGTCGGTTTCAAAGCGGACGATTTCAAGAAGTCGCAGATTGGCGTGGCTTCGACGTGGGGCATGGTGACCCCCTGCAACATGCACATCGATCAGCTGGCGGTGCAGGTTGCGCAAGGCATCAATGAAGCCCGTGGCAAAGCCGTCGTGTTTGGCACGATCACGATTTCCGATGGGATTTCCATGGGAACGGAGGGAATGAAATATTCGCTGGTTTCGCGCGAAGTCATCGCGGATTCCATCGAAACGGTGGCCGGTTGCGAAGGATTCGACGGCTTGGTCGCGATTGGCGGGTGCGACAAGAATATGCCCGGCTGTTTGATGGCGATGGCGCGTTTGAACCGGCCCTCGGTGTTTGTTTATGGCGGGACGATTCTCCCGGGCTGTTTTCAAAATCGGCCGGTCGATATTGTTTCCGTGTTCGAAGCGGTGGGCGCCCACGCGAACCGGAAGATCAACGATCAAGAATTGGCCGAGCTCGAGGCGTGCGCGATTCCTGGCGCCGGCTCATGCGGCGGCATGTACACCGCGAACACGATGGCGTCGGCCATTGAAGCGCTGGGGATGAGCTTGCCAAACAGTTCGGCGCAAGCGGCCGTTTCAAAGGAGAAAACGGAGGACTGTTATCGCGCCGGGGCCGCGGTGATGAATCTAATTCAGCTTGGCCTTCGCCCGCGCGATATCATGACGAAGCAGGCTTTTGAAAACGCTATCACGGTAGTGACAGCCCTCGGCGGGTCGACCAACGCGGTGTTGCACCTGCTGGCGATGGCCCACGCCGCCAAAATCAAATTGAGCATCGACGATTTTACGCGCGTGGGAAAACGGGCGCCGGTGCTGGCCGACTTGAAGCCGAGCGGCAAATACGTCATGGCCGAGCTGGTGCGGATCGGGGGGCTCGTTCCACTGATGAAAATGCTGCTGGATCGCGGGCTCTTGCACGGGGATTGCCGGACCGTCACCGGCAAAACTGTGGCCGAGAATTTGGCGGATGCGCCGAGCTATCCATCGGGCCAGGACGTGGTTCGTTCGTTCGACAACCCAATTAAAAAAGAGGGCCATTTGGTGATCCTATATGGGAACCTCGCTCCGACAGGCGCCGTGGCGAAAATCAGCGGCAAGGAAGGTTTGCGGTTTGCCGGCCGGGCTCGCGTGTTTGAATCCGAGGAGACGGCGTTGCAAGCGATCCTTCACGACCAAATCAAAAAAGGCGACGTGGTGGTGATCCGCTATGAAGGGCCTCGGGGCGGCCCGGGCATGCGCGAAATGCTGTCGCCGACTTCCGCAATCATGGGCAAGGGATTGGGCAAGGACGTTGCGCTCATTACCGACGGGCGATTTTCCGGCGGCAGCCATGGGTTCGTCGTCGGTCATGTGACTCCGGAGGCATTTGTCGGCGGGCCGATCGCGATTTTGCGGAATGGCGATCCGATCACGATTGACGCGGAGAAGCGCGAGATGAATCTGGATTTGCCAGCGGGCGAAATCAAAAAGCGGCTTTCAAAATGGATTCCGCCGCGAGTGCGGTACGAACGCGGAGTGTTGGCCAAGTATGCCAAGCTAGTCAGCTCAGCACACCTGGGCGCAGTGACGGATTTGGATTTGGAGCACAAGCCGGCGAAGCGGCGGTAGAGGTCGGGCCTTCTCGCCTGAGCGCATACCGGGACGATTGTTACGGCGTCCAAAGCTGCGGCGGTGATTTTGCCTGGAGTCGTCTTGCCCTTATTTTAACGTAAGGCGGGATGAACCGGCTGCGGTGTTCGAAACTTCCGTCTGGAGCGTGCGCATTATCGTGACGCGGCTCGGCGAGGTCTTCGATGACGAATCCGGCTCGGCACATTTGCCCAATCAAACTTTCCCAGGTGTGAAGAAATTCGGTTGTGCCCGCTTCACGATGGGGCGCATCGACAGCCTCTGGCGGCAACGCTCCCGAGCGGTAATAGGGCTCCACAACCGAGTAGAGGCCATTCGACGAAAGCGCGCTCGCTTGCAGATTAACCGGCTGCTTGTGCTGGCTGATGTAAAGCCCGCCTGCTTTCAACACTCGAGCTACCTCGCGGAAAACCGGCCGGACGTCAGGCACATAGCAGGTGCTGACCGGTTGCATGACCAAATCGAACGAGGCGTCTCCGAGCATGGAGAGGTCCTCCATCGTCGTGTCGATCAGCCGCAGAGCGAAGTTATATTTCGCCGCCACCCGCGCATCGAGCTCGAGCATTTCCCGGCTGATATCGACGACCGTCACTTGCCCGCCGGCTGCGGCGCACAGCGCGCTTTGCATTCCACCACCGGCGCCGAGGCAGAGGACGTTCTGGCTTATCAAGTCGGGCCCGACCCATTTTTCTGGATCGAGCCAGCGCATTGGATTTTCCAAATCCTTTGCCGAAGCGGTCCGGGTGTGGCGTTCTCGCCGCTTGGCCCGTTCATTCCAAGCTGCGCGATTGCGATCAATGGCGGACATATTTACCAGCCTGGGTCGGGCCGTGGCGTGGCTTTCAATCCTTTAGGGCCCAAAATATAAATCGGGCTTTCGCCGAGCGGCACTGGCAAAGAGCGCGTGCGCACCGGATCGAAGGTCGCGATGCGTTCGGTCCCATAAATGTCATAGAACCGCAGCCCGCGCTCGGTGTTGTTGACGCGGATGTAGGCGTAAGGTTTCGGGCTCCACGCCGCGATCAGGTCTTCGTCCTTCTTCGGATCGGTGAATACCGCCGCGTAAATGTCGGGACCGAATGAATCGTTCCGAACCCATCGCTTTCCCTCGAGCAGACGCGTCATCCAGCCATAGGCATAGAACGCATACTTTGGCGCGAGATCCTCGCGCATCAGTCCGACCATGTCCGCTTGATCGAACTGGCGCGACCCGCCGTCTTTGAGTGTCCACCAAAAAACCTTTTCGACTTTTTGTGAAGCGATCGAGAGCAGATAAAATCGGACGGCCAAATCGGCCTGGCGCAGTTCGGAGGTTCCGTACGGATGGATGTGGGAGTTCCAGCAAATTTCCGTGACCCAGAGCGGTTTGGCGGGGCCGAACTTCTTCATGGTTTTAATCAGCTCGTCGGTTTGATCGAGATAGCTCATGTGAACGAGCGGATAATCCGGAGTGAGATCGTGCCGGTGCCAGCTTTTCACGTATTGGTCCTGCTCCCACCAATCGAATGTTTCTTCGGGCGCGTTCGGCGGGCGGTATGGATGGAAACAGGCAATATCAAAGCAATCGTTTGGGACGAGGCTTAAAATTTTTTCAGCCCAACGCACGTCGCAGAACGCCATATTGAGTCCGAGCACTTTCGCTTTCGGGTTTGTTTCGTGAATGGCTTTTCCCGAGGCCGCCAGCAAGCGGGCGTATTGTTCCGGTGTTCCTTTCCAGTAGCCGCCATTTGGCTCATTCCAGATCTGCCAGTAATCGACTTTGCCGGCGTAGCGCGCGACGGCAGTTCGCGCAAACTGGCAGTAAGCTTCGACTCCTTTCGGCGTGCGGGGGTCGTGGAAATTCGGGCTGGAAGTGAGATCGCCAAAGATCAGCATCCCATGTTTGAGGCAAAGATCGACCAGCCGATCGTAAGGAGGCCAGTCGTAATTGCCTTTTTGCTTTTCGATCCGGTTCCAAGAAAAATCCTGGCGTCCCCATTTAATGCCGGCGCGCTGCATCGCGGCGAGCCGGGCTTCGAGGCCGGCGGAGTCGGGGCGGAGCGCGGTGTTGATTCCGAAAGGAGAGCTCTCGATCAGGTCGTTTGGGACAGCGGGTGGAGGAAGTTGGACATTGAAAGTGTTGTGCGCATTTTCGGCAGCTGTTGAGAACAAGCAGCGGCCCATTAACGCGCTTAGCGCGAGTCCGCGCAGAAGTTTTTCCCCGGGCTTGTTTTTCGAGGTTCCGCAGTTGGCGGCAAGAGGTTCTGGAGCTTGCACGAAGCGATGGTTAAAAAAGGAACAGAGTTTGTCCAAAACAATTCCAGTCGTGCCTCACGCTTGAGGTCCGAGTGATGGAAACGAACGACTCACTGGATAGAAGTAGACAAAGTATTGCGGGATTTGTCCTGAAAGGAGACACAACGCTCCGCGCGAAGATCTTTTTCTGATCCGCTGTCGATGCGGTACAGCCGTTGCTCTGGGGGGCGCGTGCTTAAGATAGTTAGGTTTTCATTGGTCTGGCAGCGTCTCTGCCAGAAAAGAATCCAGCCCGTAACTGAGATTCGTCCGGTATTTTTTAATTCCAGAAAAGGACGCAGGGCCGGCATTTTTATTCAAGGGGCGATCGCGTTCCTGCTTGTGGCAGGCAGCGTCATGGCCATTGACCTTCGCCTGAACGATGCAGATCCCGCCGCGATGCCAGCGGTTGGCGCATACGACTTAAAAGTCATTTCCTCCTCGATTCTCGAGCTCACGCTCGTCACGTCAAAAGATCCGGATCCAGCTCGCGTTCGGGAATGGGATTTTGTCGGCGATAATTTTCAACTGAACGCTCCGGCGACCTCGGAATTTTCCGTGTGGGTGGACGGTCAGCCCATTGCCGTCAAGACCGTCGGTTTCAAGCGCCGTCCCTTGTATGCTCCACTCAAGCAGCGCGATTTGCGGCTTGGAAATTACCTCTATTTGGAGTTGGCCCAAACGATCAACAACGGCCAAACCGTCGAGGTAAAAAATCCAAGCGGACGGCTCTGGACTTCCGCTCGGCAATTCACGGCCGTGGCGGATCCGCTGCGCTGGTCGCCTGCGATTCACGTGAATCAAGTCGGCTACTCGCCGGGCTATCCGAAGAAAGCCATGGTCGGATATTACCTCGGGAGCATGGGCGAGTTGAAACTGCCTGTGCTGACCTTTCAGCTGGTGGATGCCGCCGCCGGGAAAGTGGTTTATCAAGGCCAACTGACCAGCCGCGCGGACTGGGGCTACAAATACACGCCCACGCCGTACCAATCGGTTTACCAGGCTGATTTCAGCGCCTTCAACACCCCGGGCGAATATCGCCTGGTCGTTCCTGGCCTGGGCGGGTCATTTCCATTTTTGATTGATGATGGCACTCCCGCCGCCTTCGCCCGCACGTTCGCGCTGGGTTTGTTTCATCAGCGCTGCGGGTTCAAAGAAGATTTTCCGTTCACGCGCTTTCCTCACGACGCTTGCCACACCGCGGCAGCCAGCGTTCCGGACATGACCTATCAAGCGGTGCAGCGGGAATTAGCGAACATGAGCTCTTCAGACCCGACCCCGAACCAAACTGCTCCGCAATTGAAGGACGTCAATTCGAGTCTGTATCCGTTCGTCAACCAAGGAAAAATTGATGTGTCCGGCGGCCATCATGACGCCGGGGATTACAGCAAATATACGATCAATAGTTCCGGCCTGATTCATTATCTCGTGTTCGCCGCGGATTCATTTCCAGGCGCGGGCGATCTCGACAATCTCGGCATCCCAGAGAGCGGCGATGGCAAGAGCGACCTCCTGCAAGAAGCCAAATGGGAGGCGGATTATCTGGCGAAAATGCAAGACGCGGACGGCGGTTTTTACTTTTTAGTTTATCCGCGCGATCGCGAGTACGAAGACGACGTGCTGCCGGACCACGGCGATCCGCAAGTCGTATTCCCAAAAACCACCGCGGTCACAGCCGCTGCGACCGCAGCTCTGGCTGAGACGGCGTCGTCGCCGCGCTTCCAACAGCAATTTCCGGTCGAAGCCGCGCTTTACTTGGAGAAAGCAAAACTGGGCTGGGCCTTTCTCGAACGCGCCATTGCCCAGAACGGGAAGGACGGCGCGTATCAAAAGATCACTCATTACGGCAACGAATTCATGCACGATGACGAACTCGCCTGGGCCGCGGCGGCGATGTTTGTGGCGACAGGCGATCCCGCCTACCAGGAGAAACTGATGTCCTGGTACAATCCGTCCGATCCGAATACACGGCGCTGGACGTGGTGGCGTTTGTTCGAAGGGTACGGCTGTGCGGCGCGGACGTATGCGTTTGCGGCCCGGAGCGGACGGTTGGCGGCGAGCCAGCTCAATGCGACATACCTGGCCAAGTGCGAGGCGGAAATCCAAGCGGCTGCGCAGGATCAGGTGCGATTCGCTCAAGAATCGGCTTACGGAACGAGCTTTCCGGATTTGAACAAGGGATACCGCAGCGCCGGTTGGTACTTTTCAAGTGAGCGCGCGTTCGATGTCACGGTGGCTTATCAGTTGACCCCGCGGGAGGATTACCTCGACACGATCGTCAGCAACCTCAATTACGAAGGCGGGTGCAATCCGGTAAACATGACGTATGTCACTGGGCTAGGCTGGAAGCGCCAACGCGACATCGTGCACCAATATGCGCAAAACGATCACGCGGTTTTGCCGCCGTCCGGGATTCCGCTTGGCAACGTGCAGAGCGGTTTCCCCTTTCTCTATTTCTACAGAACTGAACTCACTGCGGTCACGTTCCCGGCCGATAACGCCACCTCCGCTCCCTATCCGTATTACGATCGGTGGGCGGATACGTTCAATACCACAACCGAATTTGTGGTGGTGGACGCGGCCCGCAGCGTGGCGAGCTTGTCCTTCTTGATGGCCCAAGGCCCAACTAAAGCGCAAGCCTGGCGCTCGGCCGCGGCGCAAATCACCGGTCTGCCCGCGGAAGTTTCGGCGGAAACACCGATCACCGCTTCCATCGTCGTTCCCGGGGTCGATCTGACCCACGCGCGGATCCTCTGGGAAGCCCGCGATCAGGAACCGAATTTCGGCGCGAATTTCACCTTCGCTCCGAAATTCCCGGGACTGCAATGGGTCGAGGTGGAAGCGCAATTGCCCGACGGCCGGCGCGTGTTTGCCGCGACGAATTTGTTAGCGACAAGTTCGTTGAACATTGTCCCGAATGGTTATGAATCCGGCGAAGTCACCGCTGGGCCGTTCACGGCTGGGCTCTACCATTTGAATGGCGATTTGAAGGATGCGACGGCGAAGGAACCGGCGCTCGGGTTGCAAGGCAACGCCGCTCTCGATGCGAACAATCTTGGCTGGATGACGTCACGAACAGGCACAGCGCTCCGCGTGAATGACCTCGGCGATAAGGCAGCGGTTTTCCTCTCAGGCTCGAAGGTGCTGGGAAAGACCGCGCCGAGCAGCGTCACCGTGGAAGCGATGGTTTATATCAATGCGTTCAAAGCGTACAACCGGCAAACCGTTTCGCTGCTGTCGATCTCCCAAAGCTGGAACGCTTACCTTCGGCTAATGGAAGATCCTTACAGCGGTCCGCACATCCAAGGGGGGACGCAGTGGGATATTTCCGGCCCGACGGCGACTTCGCTGCTGCCGATGAAGAAATGGTTCCATCTGTCACTCTCGTTGGACAAAGCGGGATACACTTTGAAAATTGACGGGCAAACCGTCGCCACTAAAGCCAGCCCTGAGCTGAGCCTCTGGAACCCGAACGGCGCGATTGCGCTCGAACTCGGGAATTTCGACGGCTGGGTTGATGAAGTCGTCATCAGCGGGAACGGAAGCACCGCGCCGGGTTCGGGCGGGCAGATCACGCCTGCGAATCTTCCGCCCACCGTTCAGCTGACGTATCCGGTCGGCGTTCCCCAGGATCTCTCCGGCCCAGTTTGGTTGCAGGCCATGGCAGACGATCCGGATGGTTCCGTTGCCAAAGTCGAGTTCTTCGAAGGCCCATACAAAATCGGGGAAGTCCTCACGCCGCCGTTTCAACTGCTCTGGCAGGATGCGTTTCCCGGCGTTTATTCGGTCACAGCCAAAGCGACCGACAATCAAGGAGCGACCACGGTGTCGAGCCCGGTTTCCGTCACGCTGACGCTCGATGTTCCGGCGCCCGCGCCAGCCGTCGAACCGCCTGCCATTTCGCCCAACGGAGGCAGTTACACCGGGTCTGTCCTGGTGACTTTGAGCAGCGCGACGACGGGGGCCACGATCTATTATACGACAGATGGTTCGCAGCCGAATTCAGGGTCGACCGTTTACTCCGCGCCTTTCAAAGTGGCGGCCTCGAGCGCGGTCAGGGCGATGGCGCTGAAATCTGGCGCGCCCGACAGCGCCGTTTCGGCGGCCAGTTTCACGATTACAGCTCCGCCCGTGGCGGACGGGCCGAAGGCAACGTTCGTCAAGGCCGACAGCACAACGCAAGGGGCTTGGAAAGGAGCGTATGGTTCCGATGGCTTCAACATTATTGGAAACTACGCGACTTACCCTTCCTACGTTCGGGTCGTTCCCAGCCAAAAATCCAATTACACCTGGGAACAGTCCTCGAGCGATCCGCGTGCTCTGGAAAAGAGCGGAGCAAACACTGACCGGATTTCTTCGGCCTGGTTTTCTGACACCGAATTCGCGGTTGATGTGAACTTCATCGACGGCGCCAGCCACCGGCTCGCGCTTTATTTCGTCGATTGGGACACGAACGATCGAAAAGAAACGGTCGAGCTCAGCGACCCCGCGACTGGCGCGGTGCTCGATTCGCAGACGCTTTCGCAGTTCAACGGCGGAAGGTATCTCGTCTGGGACATCCAGGGCGCGGTCCACGTCCGATTCATCAAGAAGGGTGGCTTTAATGCCGTATTGATGGGCCTGTTCTTCGGACCCGTCCCGCCAGGCGGCCCGGATCCTTCACCGACGCAGCATCCCGGAACCGCGGCGGGCGCGTTTGTCCGAACGGACGATTTCACGCAAGGGAGTTGGAGGGGCTATTACGGGAGTGAAGGCTTCAACGTCATTGGCGATCACGCGGAATCGATCAGCTCGATTCAAGTCACGGCAGACGGGCAATCGCAGTACATCTGGACCGATTCGACGACGGACGTGCGCGCGTTGCAACGGAGCGCCAGCTTGGATCGCGTCGCGGTTTGCTGGTACGCGCCGGAGAGTTTCACCATCAACGCCAATTTGACCGACGGGCAGGTCCATCGCGTCAGCCTCTATTTCCTGGATTGGGACAGCCAAGCGCGCGTCGAGAAGGTCGAGGTATTGGATGGCGTGACCGGGACGTTGATCGATGCGCGCACCGTCTCGGAATTCGAGCACGGCCGATATTTAGTTTGGAATGCGCGCGGCCCGATTCAATTTCGGATCTCGCACGTTTCCGGCGGGAGCGCGTTGGTGATGGGATTGTTCTTCGATGCGGCGCCGGGCGTCCAGCTCCCGAACGGACCTTTGACAAGCGTGCTGAAACCGGCGCCGAGCGGAGAGCTCCAAGTTCAGGTGAAGGGCGAACTTGGCAAAGCGTACATAGTGGAAGCTTCGAGTGATCTGACGGCTTGGACGCCGATCTGGTCGAACACGCTGACCACATCCAGCTCGGTTGTGATCACGGATAGTGATGCGCGCAACCAATCAAAGCGGTTCTACCGAACCCGCCCTCTATAATTTGTCGCAAACCTCCTAATCGGACTTGGGGCTCAACCTATGAAGGCCGGCGGCATTTATTTGCGGCCGGCCTTCTCCTTTTTGAAACCGCGCCATGGCAAGCAACGTCTATATTGCCCGAGTATGCTCCAGCCATTGCCACCAGCGAAATGGAATTCGATTTGCGCCCGCCATCTGCTCAGCCGCGCCGGCTTCGGGGGCTCCCCCAGCGAAATTGAAAAGCTGACGGGGTGGGGGATCGATCGCGCGGTGGAGCAATTTGTTGATTTTGAAAAAATTTCCGATCCGACGCCGGCCCCGGAATGGGCGAAACCGGATCCGAATCGCCTCGAACGTTTGCAGAAATTCCGGCGAGCTTCCGCGCAGGAACGCCGCGAGATGCAGCGCGAGGAACGGCGGAGGCAGGTTGGAAATCTCCAGGACCTGCGCCATGAGTGGCTCCGGCGGATGACAGAGGGGCCACGGCCGTTGCAGGAGAAACTTGTTTTATTTTGGCACGGCCACTTCGCCACGAGCATTCAAAAGGTGAAAGACGCCTATCTGATGTGGCGGCAGAATGAAATTTTCCGGCGTTACGCCGCGGCCAGTTGGGGCGAGTTGCTCGCGGCCGTCTCCAAAGATCCGGCCATGTTGGTCTGGCTCGATCAGGCTCAAAGCCGAAAAGAGCACCCGAACGAAAACTTCGCTCGAGAAGTGATGGAGCTTTTTACGCTGGGTGAAGGCAACTATACCGAGAAGGATGTCACCGAGGCAGCGCGAGCGTTCACCGGCTGGTCCTTCGATCGCGCGCGGCAGGAATTCGTCAATCGTCCGATGTGGCACGACCGCGGCGACAAGACGGTGCTGGGAAAGACCGGCGACTTGGATGGCGATGCGGCGCTCCGCCAAATTTTGGCCCAACCGCAGGCCGCGCGATTTATCACGACAAAACTTTGGACGTTTTTCGCCGCGGAAAACCCTTCCGCTGATTTGATCGATTCGCTGGCGGAGGAGTTCCGCCGCTCGGGCTATCAATTCCGGCCATGGCTTCGGCAGATCTTCCGCAGCGAACAGTTTTACGCTCCCTCCATCATGGGGGCACAGGTGAAAAGCCCTGTGCAATGGCTCGTCCAGAGCGTTCGCGAGCTCGAGCGGAGAACGCCCCCGCCGATGATCACCAACAATGTCACCCGCTTGCTCGGCCAGGAATTGTTCGCGCCGCCCAACGTCAAAGGGTGGGATGGCGGTCTGAGTTGGATTACGACGAACAATCTGATCAATCGCTATCACCTCGCTGAACTGCTCGTTCTCGGCGTCAATCCAATGCCCATGGCCAACGACCGTCCGGCCTTGCGCGCGCGCATGGCCAATTTTCGGCGGGGCAGAAAAGTGCTCGATCCGATCGATGTGGAAAAGCTATTCGCGCCGGACGAACGCGAAAATGTTTCAAAGCTCATGGCGGCGCTGCAACGCCGCTTTTTGCCCGCCGCGCTCAAGCCGAATCAAATCCAGGTGCTGCGTGAATATCTGGAAAAGGCGGGCGGCCTTTCTGAGGAAACTATCCGGCAAGCCGTTCGTTTGATCATGTCCACGCCGGAATATCAACTGACCTGATTATGAAACGTGATCTCTTTCTGAAAAGCCGGCGGGAATTTTTGCGCACAGGTTTTCTTGGCGCAAGCTTGAGTTGGACGGTCCCGTCGTTTCTCGCGCAAACCTTCGATGCGCTTCATCGCGAGGCGGCCGATCGCGCTGTGCAGACGAGCACCGGCCGGGATTCAACCATTCTCGTCGTTCTGCAAATGGCGGGCGGGAATGATGGGCTGAACACGGTGGCGCCATACAGCAATGATCATTATCAGCGGGCGCGGCCGAATCTGCGTTTGCCTCTCGATTCCGTGGTGAAGATCAACGACGAGCTGGGGTTTCATGCCGCGCTCGCACCGTTCAAGGACCTCTTCGATGCGGGCCATTTGTCGGTCGTGCAAGGAGCCGGTTATCCAAACCCGAATCGTTCTCATTTTCGTTCGACCGAGATCTGGCAAACCGCGAGCGATTCGAATCGAAATGAAAAATACGGCTGGCTCGGGCGCTATTTCGATCACGCGTGCAAAGGGGCCGATCCGACCGTAGGGGTGAGCATTGGCAAGCAGACGCCGCAAGCGTTTGCCGGCCCGCAGCCAATTGGGATCAGCTTGATCAGCCCGGAGAGCTACCGATTTTCTGCGGATGAGATGGAAAATGGCGAGATGAGCGCGAGCGATCGATTGTTCCGAAAGCTCAACCAACCGGAGAATGACTCCGGAGCGAGCATCGGCGCGATTAGCGGTCCGACTAGCGCTCATGGTTCGCCGCTCGATTATCTGCAACGAATCGCGCTGGAAGCCCAAGTCAGTTCCGATCGGATCCTGGCGGTCAGCCGCAAGGCACAGAACCAGGCAAGTTACCCGGCGTCGCAGTTGGCGAACTCGTTGAAGCTCGTCGCGCGCTTGATCGGAGGCGGGTTGCCGACGCGCGTCTATTACGTTTCCCAAGGCGGCTATGACACGCATGCGAACCAACGCGGGGCGCACGAACGGTTGCTGAAGGACCTGGCCGAATCAGTCCATTCCTTCTCGAAAGATCTCCAAGCCCAGGGAAACTTCGATCGCGTGTTGGTGATGACCTTCAGCGAATTTGGCCGGCGCGTTTCCGAAAATGCGAATGGCGGGACGGATCACGGCGCCGCCGCGCCGCTTTTCTTAATTGGCGCAAAGCTCAAAGCTGGTTTGCTCGGCGCCTATCCGAGCCTGGCTCCTCAAGACCTGTTCAACGGCGATTTAAAATTCAGAGTTGATTTTAGGTCGGTTTACGCAGGTGTGCTGGAGGATTGGTTGCGAACGAACAGCACGGAGATTTTGGGGAAACGTTTCGATCCGCTGACACTGCTCAGTTGAGTTTGCTCGGTCAGGCCGCCGAGGTTAGCTGATTTGTAGCCGCCGAGGTCAGGAAGCGGACAAAACACTGCAACTGATCAATCGTTCTGTCCGCCGCCTGACGTCGGCGGCTACAACGAAGCGATGAGGAGGGCTTCCTGTTCCAACCCGGCATTGTGCCGATCAATGAGACTGGCGACCTTGACCACTTCAGCGAATTGGCTTCGGCGCAGATTCGCCAGGAGCGCTTGCGCGGTTGAATTGGCCAGGACCGCGGGGTTGGAAAACTTGCTGAAGAGGAGAGGCAACGTTTCCGGCAAATAAAGCTCGACTCGCTCCTGTAATCGAACTTTCAGCCGTTCATATTCGGAAAGCCCGACTGGGTCGTAGTCCGGAAGGTGAAGGAGTTCGAGATTTTTTTGTTTTCCAAGCCAATCGATCATTCGCGAAGAGCATCGGCCCCGCCCGAACACAACGCCTTCCGCCACGATTCCAAGTTGCTCGAATCGGCCAAACAGAGCCGGGTTTTCAACGAACGCCCAGCGGCCCCGCAGCGAGTATCGAGCGGGATCATCCAGCAAGAACGAGAAGAGCCCGAATCGCTCAGTCGCAGCCGAGATTGGAATCGGATCTCCTCCGCAATGCAATCCGCCCTCTTGCCAGGCCCGAAGGCAGATGATTTCCGGCGCATTATTCCCGATGGCTTTGCTGTCGCGAAAGCGGGCCACGCCTTCGATCCGGCTTGAGTCCCCCGAAAATTCCGCGGCGGAAAAGGGGAACTCTTGCGAAATGAATTGCTGCAACGACGCGCGGTTACGCACGGCCAATCGTTGTCCCGCGCCAGCGCGCTCCCATTCGAGCACGCGGGCGGCCAGGAGGGGAGCGATAAACTTTTCGAGCGCAGCGGAGCAGTTGGACCGAGCCAACATTCCATTTTCGACGAGGGCACGGAGGCTGACTTCCAAGGAAACTCTCATGACTCGCTAGGTCTGTTGCGCCCTAATGTTGCATAAAAGTTGCATGGCCCCTCACCTTTCATTCCTCTCCCCGTGCTGTGAATGGCAGAATTTGCACCAGCACGGGGAGAGGATACAGGAGAGGGGAAATGCTCATTCCAAATGAAGGATGCAACTGTACGGCAAAGCTGCATTTTCTGTAATAAGCATGCGCCTCTCCCATGCCTCCGAGCTGATTTTTATGCAACATTGGGATGCACCTTCACTCCAATCCGATGACGCTGCCGCAGCACGATCCGGCCTTGCTGGGGTTGGAGAAAATAGAGGGCGTCGACCTCGGTGATCGCTTCCGGAGAAGCGGTGATCGCGACAAAGCCGAGCTTGCGCGCGGTCGACAGAACGGCAGCGCGGTTAGCGGGATCGAGCGCTTGGATTTCATCGAGGAAAAAGGGAACCACGCATTGGCCCTCGCGCAGGTAGCGCCGCAAGACGAGGAGATTGAAGAGGACTTTGACGGTGATGGTGGTTCCGTGCGATTCGATTTGCCGGAAGTCTTGGTAATGGTGAAGCACTCCGTCCTCGCCGATCACTGTGAATTGAAGCGAGAAAAGTTGAGCGTAGGAAATCAACGGACTGCCTTCGAATTTCTGCCGAAAGTTCCGCAGCGTTTGATCGAGCTGCGTGTCGTCTTCGAACAAGCCGGGTTGTTCCAGGTTGACCAGCCGCTTGATCCAGCTGACTAGATCGCCCGCGTCCAATGCTTCGAGTTTGATCGCCTTTAAATTCGAAACCTGAACCCGTGCGAATTGGCGGTTCAGCTCGCTGACCACGCTGCGGACCGCGTCCAGTTCTTTGAGCACGCCGGCGAATTGCCCGCGCAAACCTTGGATCAGCGCCGTCCAATCGCGTTCCAGCGCGCCTGTCTTTTCGGGAAGCGCTTCCAGTTCGGCTTTCAAATTGCGCACCGTCTCGGCGTCATCCGCGCCATTGAATTCCTCGCCAACCAATTGGGAGATCGCTTTGAGGCGGATCTCGAGATTCCGGCTGAGCTCCTCCTGGCGGATTTGCCGGTTCAGAAAGAGCGCGATGGCAGAATCAAAATCTTCCGGCAGATCCTCGACGGCAACGGCCGGTTCGCGGAATGTCGGAAACTGGCATTGGCCAAAACGGCCCATCACCTGGTTGAATTCGTTTTCCGCGTGGATTTTCGTGTCCCGCGCCTGGTCCTGCGTTTTCTCTGATTGTTTCCGGGCTTTCTCCAACTCCGCAATGGTGGCGGTTAATTTCGCGATCGCGTCCTGAGCGATTCGCAAATCGCGCAGCAGGCGCGGTTGTTCGGCGCGCGCTTTGACGAACTGCTCGTGGGCGAAGAGATCGTGCTGGATCTGAATTAATTCCTGCTGGCGCTGCTTGAGCTCAGAACCCAATTGTTCGCGTTCGCTAATCCCTTTGAGGATCCGTTCCCAACGGGCCAGCGTCTCGCGATCTTCCTCGAGTTTTTCCTGCAAGGCATCGACGTGAGCCAACTCCTCGATCGAGCGCCGGCCTTCGCGCAGGACAATGCGGACGTTCTCATCCTGGTAAACGCCGCCGCGGACCTTCGACGCAATTGCGCCGATCAATTCGATCAAGCGCCGTTCGTTCTGTGGGGCGGCGCCGTCGGAACCAAGCGGCGTTTCGAGCAGTTCGAAGTTGAGGATCCGAAACGCCTGCGCCAAATCTGTGTCGTCGAAATGCCGCCGCAGAGCTGTCACGGCCAGTCGATCGAAATTAGCAATGTCCGCCTCTTTCTGGCGAACCAACGTGCCGTAAAGATCGACGCGTTGTTTGGCTTTGTCCCGCGTTTCCGTTTCCGCTTCGCTCAGCAAGTTCTTCAGGCGGATCTCCTCGTTCTTCAGATTCTGTTCCGCCGTCCGCGCCAGGTCGGGATTGAATTCGGCAAACTTCTTGGCCTGCTCCGCCAGCGCCGCCAGTTTCGCTTCCACGCCGCCTTTCGCTTCGATCTGGCTGTCGCGATCGGCCCCGCGATCGATCAATTGCGCAGCGATTTCTGCCAAGCGTTTCTCCTCGCTGGCGATTTGTTCCTTCAACCCAGCGACCCGCGCCTCGTGGCTCCTTTCGAAATCGATTCGTTTGTTTCGCAAGGCGGACCAGAGCGAGACAAGTTGGCCGCGAGTCTGGGCGAGGTCAGCATAATTGACGACCACGGCGTCCACCTCCACCACATGTTTTTTGAAACGCGCCAGAGCTTCGCGCCGGCGGCGAATGAGGTCGTAATCCTCGCCAAAGAGCCGTCGCACGTCCAACGCCGGCGTGTCCGTGCGGACATCCGCCAGCGTCAGCAATCGCTCGCGCATTTGATCCTGCGTGATCGTGCTGAGGCTGAGCAGGTCCTTGAGCGATTCTCGAAAGCGGCGAAAACGGTCAGGATCTCGCAACGCCACAATGCCGAGCCCCTTGCTATCGGCGCCGTAGGCCGGGAGGAGAAGTTCGCGGTGCTCCTGAGCCGATTTAATCGGGCGGAATTGTTTCAACGCCAGGCGCGCGTTCACATGGCGGGGCTCAAGAATCTGGTGTTCGGCGCTGAAAAAATCATCCGGATCGTACGGGCCGAAATAGCAGAAGCGTTCGGGATCCCCGCCGGCAGTTTTGCTCTGGCCGCGCCATCCGATGACGCAGCGGCCCGTCGAGCCGAGGCATTCGAAAAGCAGGTAACTGTATTGGCTGGGAAAATAATAAGAGAGGGTCTGTTCGAGCGAATACGATCCAAAACTCATCGTCCGCAAATCGTCCAGATAAAGAAATTGGAGCGTATTGATCAGCGTGGTTTTGCCGGTGTTGTTCGGGCCGACAATTTGCAACGCGCCGCTGAGATCGACTTCGGCGTAATCGTACTTGCCGGCGCGAATCAGGATAATTTTTTGGGGGCCATTCACGTTAAGGAGATGCGGGTTGTCCGGGTGAGGCCGATTCCGATCCTGCGGAAGTTTCCGAGGCAGCGACCGGCGCGGCGCTCGTTTGGGATAATTCGAGGCATTTGTCGAACACGCGATGGAATGGACGCAGGAACCGGAATTCGTCCGGGCCGAGCCATTTCATCCAACCGATTCGTTCAAGTTGATCGAGCACACGTTTCAAATCAGCCGCGTCGTGCACGTCCACTTGCCGCAGCAACGCCGCGTACCGTTCGAGGCTGAAGTGCGGCAGCGTCGACGCCAAAAAATTCCGTCCGAGAATAAAATCCTCGACCGGTTCGCCTTGGTTTGCCGCGTGGTCAACCAGGATATACGCAAAGACAGCGATGCGCGGCAACGTTTCGGCCGTTTTCTGCGGGTCATCCGGAGCGAAATAAAAAAATTCACGATCGTGCCGGACCAATTCGAAGCCGAGTGCGGCGAAATACTCGGCGTAGGCTGGGTAATTCGCGCCCAGCGCCGAAAACATCGGTTCGTCCTCGGGTGACAAATGGGCGCCGCGGGTGCAGTGATCGAAAATTTCGCGCAGAAATGGGAGCGTGCTCATGCGGGTTCGAGTCGGAGAGGGTGGGCGCGGAGCGAACCGTCCGCGGTGGAGTATTCGCGTTCCTGTTGTTCTGTGAATTCAGCCCGAAACTTTTCGTGAAAGACCAGGCGCGTGAACCCGGCCACCAGCTCGGCCGTGTTCTTCTGCGGATAACGTTCCGCGAACCAGCTCAGAAGATCGTCGATGGGCAAAGAGCGGCCGACTTCCGCGGGCAGTGCATCCAACCAAAATTGACGGACCAGCGCGGGCGGGGTTTCGGTCGAGCCAGCCAGCGCGATGACGGGGGCTTGTTCAGGCGGATGTTCGACGACCCGGCGCAGCGCCATCGCGATAGCCGCATCGCCGGGCACGTGGCGGATTTGAATTTGGGCGAAGCCAACGATGAAATCGGGCGTCCAGCCGGCCAAACCTTCGCGCTGGAGCCGTTCCAGGGCAACCGCAGCGCCGGCTGCGATGAAGCTGGCCCGGCGCAGCGATTCGTAGAGAGGACGAAGTTCTTTACGGCATTCCTGAAAAACCCGCAACGCATGTTGCCGAACGAGCCGCAGGTAACGCAGGTTTCGTTCGAGGGCGGGATGGTCGTTGAAGAGCGATTGCTCGCGCGCGTGGTGCAAGAGGCGCTCCGTCTCTTCAAAGGCCGCTGCCATCGCCCCGTCCGGCCGGACGATTTCGATCATCGGTTCGATAAAGCGGTCCATCCAATAAACGATCCGGCGGTACCGTTCGCGCACGGATATCTGTTCCCGATTGACCTTGAACCCGGCGACTTCGTTTTGAACCGCGCGTTGCGTTTCTTCCAGGTCAGCGTAAATCCTGCGGAGAGTTGAATTGATTTCCTGAAAGGCCAGCCCCACGAAGGTCACATTGTCCGCTTCGATCGCTCGCACCATTTGTTTGCCGAGGGCGTCGAGCGAATCGATGTAACCGCGCACCATTTGCGGCGTGGCCGGATTGGCCTCGTCAAAAAGATAACTGAGCAACCGGCCGACCGGCTCGGCCAGGAGGTACATCCCGCTGCCAGGTTCGGTTGCGACCAAAATCTGCAGTTCGCGCAGCCGGCGCCAGGTGGTCTCGGGCAGTTCCTCGTGCCCGCTGGCGTGGTCGCGAATCAATCGAATGATCTCCGCTTCGGAAATTTCGCCCTGCCGCTCGGCCAATTGGCGCAACACAGGGATGTGCCCGGCGCAGAAATTGAAGAATGTTTGTGGATTGACCTTCATTTCATGGAAACAATTCTGCGCGGAAAACAAACCCAAATTTCATGCCGGCGAACGTAGCAGAATGCCGGTCGAGGTGAAGTGGTTTTTCGCAGCCGCCGGCCGGTCGTGTGCAGCTTTCGATGAACCTCGCGGCTCGCGAGTACGCTCGCCCTACCTGCGCGGTCTCAGTTGCAGAGCTTCGCGGCTCGCGGGTACGCTCGCCCCACCTGCGCGGCCTCGATGCACCGCATGCATCCACAGATTTGCCATTCCCAAACCCGCTGGCTCTGCTTAGTTTTAGGCTCGTGCGCTCAGTGCTGATCCAAGCCGAAAAAAACATTCATGCGCAGGCGCTGCTCGATCGAGGTGAACAGGTCTTGGTTGCTGTTTCGGGCGGAATCGATTCGATCGTTCTTGCCCATGTCCTCCTGCGGATGACCGACAAATTCTCCTGGAGGCTGGCGATTTGCCATTTCAACCATCAGCTGCGCGGCCGAGCTAGCGATGCGGATGCACGATTCGTCGCACGATTCGCAAAGCGATCGCGCCTTCCATTTTATCTCGGCGAAGCGGACGTCGCCGGCCTGGCGAAGCAACGCGGGACATCGATCGAAATGGCCGGCCGCGAGGCTCGCCACGAATTCTTTGCGAGCGTCGCTCAGCGGTTGCGCTGCCGAAAAATTGCCCTGGGCCACCACGCAGACGATCAACTCGAATTGTTCTTTCTCAGGCTTCTGCGCGGCACTGGGCTGGATGGCCTTTCCGGAATGAAATGGATCGGGCCGTCGCCGGTGAGTTCTCGTTTGAAAATCATCCGGCCGCTCTTGAACATCACTCGAGCTGAGCTCGAAAAGTTCGCCGCAGAAGCCAAGCTTTCGTTCCGCGAAGACGCGACGAATCAGGAATTGGACTACGCACGGAACCGGATCCGGCACGAACTGCTTCCGCTCGTCCGCCGGCTTCAACCGGCGGCGCCGCGAACGATCGCACGGCTGATGGCGACGATCGAAGCGGAACACGAATTTGTGCGAAGCGCTGCTGCGGGTTGGCTCGCCAGCCGGCGCAAGCTGGCTTGGGATGATTTGGAGATCGGTTTGCAGCGTGAAATAGTCCGGCAACAATTAATCGACCTTCGCATTGAACCGGAGTTTGAGCTGATCGAGACGCTCCGGATTTCATCGGGCAAGCCATTCTCTCTTGACGGGTCGACCATCATTTCACGCGGGGCGAAGGGCCGGGTGGAAAAGTCGAAAAGGGCAGCCGCCGCATTTGACCCGTCGCAACGCGCGCTCCGCCTGGACAAGCGGCAAGGGGAGATCTCGTTCGATCGCCTCGAACTCTCCTGGCGCTGGGCCGAGCGGTCCTCAACAAAAATTCCAAGAAGCCGGCCTGGTCGAGAGCATTTTGACGGCGAAAAAGTCGGCGGGAAAATTATTCTGCGGCATTGGCGTCCGGGAGATCGCTTTCAAGCCATCGGAACAGGAGCCGCGGCGAAACTTCAGGATTTGTTTGTGAACGCGAAGATTCCGCGAGAGGAGCGGCGGCATTTGGTGGTCGCTACGACCGGGTCCGGCGAGATTTTTTGGGTGGAACGGCTGCGGATTGGAGAGCGATTTAAGCTGACCGATTCGACCCACCGCGTGTTGAGATGGGAATGGCGGAAAAGGCGACGCGAAGGAGGCGTTAAGCCGTAGCTGATCTCAGCCGATCGAGAGGGAAGTCTTTCGGAACGAAATTTGGCCGAACGAGCCGTTCCAAATCCGCCGAAGCGCATGGTTGCGCCCGGGGAGTGAAAGTGTTAGCTTGTCGCGCGTTTAGCACCCATTGCATGTCAGACGAGAAAAAATTGAGCACGGGCAAGAATGAAAAAAAGACTGGCGAACTGAAGGTCCCGCCGCGGAATCTGCTGGTTTGGCTTTTCTTTCTTGGTTTAGTTCCACTCCTGTATCTATTCCACGAGAAGAACGACACGAAGTACGTTGCGATTTCCCGTCAGCGGTTGATTCAATTGGTTGATTCGAATTTGGTGCTCTCCGGCACGATTCATTACAACCCCCAATCTTCCGTCCTGATCGAGATCACCGGCGATTATGCCAAGACGGATGAGCGCTGGAAGCCGCTGGACGAACAGGGGAATGTGGTGGACGAGAAGAGCAAAGCAGCTCCAGTCCATTTCAAGATCAAAACCCGGCTTAACGAGGAGTTCGAAACCAAGCTGCTCAACAACGAATTCAAGCCGGTCGAGCCCAATACGTTTTTGATGAATTTATTCGTCACGATCCTGCCGATTCTTTTCGTGGCATTCCTGATTTGGTTCTTTTTCATCCGGCAAATCAAAATGGCCGGGAAAGGCGCGCTCAGCTTTGGCAAGAGCAAGGCGCGCATGCTGAGCAAAGAAAAGAATCGAACCACGTTTAAAGATGTGGCCGGGGTTGAAGAGGCCAAAGAGGAGGTTTCAGAATTGGTCGAGTTCCTCAAGGACCCGAAGAAATTTCAGAAGCTGGGCGGCCGCATTCCCAAGGGCATTTTGATGGTCGGCGCGCCGGGGACCGGAAAGACGCTGCTGGCCAAAGCGATCGCTGGTGAGGCGGACGCGGCGTTCTTTAGCATCAGCGGCTCCGATTTCGTCGAGATGTTCGTCGGCGTCGGCGCCAGCCGCGTTCGCGACATGTTCGAGCAGGCCCGCAAGAACACGCCGTGCCTGATCTTCATCGATGAGATTGACGCCGTCGGCCGAAGCCGCGGACATGGTTTGGGCGGCGGCAATGACGAAAGGGAGCAGACGCTCAATGCGTTGCTGGTCGAGATGGACGGGTTCGACACGCAGGAAGGGATCATCGTGATCGCCGCGACGAACCGGCCGGATGTCCTCGATCCGGCGTTGTTGCGCCCAGGACGGTTCGATCGCCAAATCGTCGTGAATCTGCCGGATGTGCGGGGCCGCGAAGCCATTTTGAAAGTCCACGCCAAAAACGTGAAGCTCGATCCCAGCGCGGATCTGGCCGTGATTGCGCGCGGCACGCCCGGTTATTCCGGGGCGGAATTGGCCAATCTTTTGAATGAAGCTGCCTTGCTGGCGGCGCGAACGAACAGAAAAGGGATCGGCATGCGCGAGTTGGAAGAAGCTCGCGACAAGGTGCGTTGGGGCAGGGAACGCCGCAGTTTGGCCATGACCGACGAAGAAAAGCGCTGCACTGCCTGGCACGAAGCCGGCCACGCGCTCGTCAACGTCATGCTCAAGCACACGCATCCGCTGCACAAGGTCACTATTATCCCGCGCGGCCAAGCCCTCGGGTCGACCATGTCGCTCCCGAAACAGGACATGTTCAATCGCCGGAAAAAAGAAATGGTGGATATGATCGCCGTCACCATGGCCGGACGAATCTCGGAAGAAATCATCTCCGGAGATATTTCAACGGGCGCCTCGGGCGACATCCAACAAGCGACTCAATTGGCGCGGGCGATGGTCTGTCACTTCGGCATGAGCGAGAAGCTCGGCATGGTTCAGTACGGCGAAAATAACGAATACGTGTTCCTGGGCCGCGAGATGATTCGCAGCAAAGATTACAGCGAACGAATCGCGCAGGAGATCGATGCCGAGGTCAAGCGGATCATCGATGAACAATTCAAGACCGCCAAAGATATCATCGATAACAACCGCGATAAACTCGAGCTCATCGCCAGTTCGCTTCTCGAATACGAAACGCTCGACGGCAATCAGGTGGACGAAATCGTTCGCACGGGCAGATTGACTCCTCCGCCGCCGACGGCCCAGGTTGAAGCCCCCACGGGCGCCAAAGCAGCCACGCCTCTCCCTGAAGTGCCGAAGCCAGTTCCTCCCACTCTGCCAGGGTTTGGCTCACCCGCCCCCGCCCCGGTTTGAGAGGCCGACATTCCTGTCTGCGGGTTGCGCGAGCTTTCGAGTTCGCCGGAGACCGTGGGCATCAGAAAATCGCCTGAACCTCTGCTGGGCACCCGTTGGCGGCCGATAATTTTAGTTGCGCCCTCATCAAAAGTAGCCACGGACCAGGTTAAGGTCCCCTTTGGTGGCGACCAAGTACGTCTCATTCCCGTTGCTCCAGCTCGCTGTTGCCAGCGCCCCCACCGGCACAAATACCGGTTCCTCGCCCGGAGGTGCTCCGTCCAATTCACCACGTTGCGTCACAAACAACCAGACCAGCTCCTGGTCCGGCTTTTCGAAGCAAATCAACGAGACAGGATGATTGTGCCACGTGAACACGCGGCAGCCGAGCTGCGGCATTGTGCGCAAACCTGCCGGCATGCTGAAGTCGCCATGGCCTCGATGAGTGGCGAGGTACCTGCGGATTTCTGGCAGACTGTTCGTCGAAAGGTCCATCCGATATTCGCGCAGAGCAACGCGAGCCATCCAGTTGCGGTAGGCCGGAAAGCGATTGTCGACCTTCGGCGTCGCAACGAAATTAATGAACAGCCCAATCACCAAAGCAGCTGCGGCGGGCAGCGCGAGCCAGAGCGGCTGCATCCACCATCTGTTGGATTCTGGCTGCGGCCGCATTGCCAGAAGCTGTGCGCGCAAACCCAAGGGCGGCTCGATGCTGGCGAATTGCTCCCGCACAGATTCGTGCCAGTGTTGCTGTTCCCGCGCCCAATCCGCCAATTCGGCGTCCGCTCCAGCTTGGGCCAGGCTCGCCGCGGTTTCCGGTTCAGTCGGATCGTCCATTCCTGGGCGGAAGAGCAACAACACTTTTTTCGCGCGCTCGGTGTTCATGGCGATTTTTTGAAAGCCAGCTCGGCTTTCTTTGGCGGAGCTAAGGCGTCTTGCAATTGGATCAAGCCTCGGGCCAGCCGGGATTTGACTGTGCCGATGGGGATTTCCAAAATTTCAGCGATCTCTTTGTAGGAAAAGTCGCGCAGATAAAACAGGATCACCGGCGCGCGAAAGGCTTCCCCGAGCTCGCCCAATGCTTCGAGGACCTTTTGTCCGTCGATTGGTTCGCGGATGGAAGGCGCGGCTGAGGGAAGTTCGAATTCGACTTCAGACAGCTCATGATGCGGAAAGCGCTCCTGCCGCCGCTTGGAATTCAAAAATTCGCGGTGCAAGGTGGTGAACAACCACGACTTGACCTTGCTCGGATCGCGGAGTTGGTGTCCTTTGCTGGCCCAGACGTAAAAGGTCTGCTGGGTTAAATCGCAGGCGTCCGTTTCCGTCCGGGTAAGGCTGAAGGCGAACTGGTAAAGCGGCCGATAAAACCTCTCGACTAGCGCGTCAAATTGCATGTCCTCACCCATCGCTCTAAAAGAGTTGGAGACGTTCGGGCCTTTTATGTTCCCGAAAATCGGCTTCGCCCAGGAGCTTACCGCTTTTCAGCTCGAAGAATAATCCAATTTACGCTTTTCGAAATTCGCCGGAAGCGACGTTTGAGTCCCGAACAAGGTTGTGCTACCGTCCGGCCTGGCATCATGTGTTTTCGCGAAACTAGCACCTCATCGGCGCGGCGGAAAGGCACTGGGTTTACCCTCATCGAATTGCTCGTGGTCATTGGGATCATCACGGTGCTCGCTGGTCTCCTCTTGCCAGCCTTGGGCCGCGCGAAGGCAAGGTCACTCAGCCTGGTTTGCATGAACCACACAAAACAACTGGCGCTGGCTGTCTTCCTCTACGCCGTGGATAACAATGACCGGCTCGTTTACAACCTCGAAGCCAACCCCCGCAAGCCGCTCGATCCGGCATTGTTCGAGAAGAACTGGGTGAACAATGTTTTGAATTGGGAGTTGGACGCCGCGAATACGAACACGGCATTCGTTTTGAAAACTCCCTTGGGCAATTATATCGAGCGCAACGTCAGGCTTTTCAAATGCCCCGCGGACCGGGCGCTCAGTCCATTGCAACGGAAGGCTGGCTGGACCGAACGGGTGCGGAGTTTTTCGATGAATGCCATGGCGGGTGATGCGGGTCCAAACGTGAAGAGGAACTGGAATGTGCTCAATCCGCGGTACCGCCAGTTTCTGAAATGGGGCGACATGCCCCAGCCGAGCCAAATCTTCCTTTTCATTGATGAACACCCGGACAGCATTGGAGATGGCTATTTCATTAATCGCGGTGACGATCGGACCTGGGTCCACTTGCCCGCATCGTATCACAATGGAGCAGCTAATCTGTCATTCGCCGACGGGCACACGGAAAGTCATCGCTGGATCGATCGCAGCACGAAAGCGCCGGCCAAACCCGAAGCCGTCCTCCTGCCCATGCCAATTCTCGCGCCGGACGGGGCCGATTTTGAATGGCTCACGCAACACTCCAGCATCGAAGATTAACGGCGCGTTTCTTCTTCCAAATTTCTTGGAACAAACCGGAAGGTTAACGCCTCTTATCGGTGGTGCTCGAAGGAAATCACAACGGCGTTGACCTCTCCAATGAAACTCCGCGTCCCGAGACGTTTCGCTTAAACCTTTTTTCCTTTGCCGCGGACGAGTGGGAACTCGTTTCCATCCGCTCGAATTCGTGCCATCGATTCGGCGGACCTCGCGCGGAGCATTCTTTTCATCTGTGGCGCCGTCCGTCGCTCTGGCTCGGCGATCGGCTCGCGGGCGCCTCAAATTTACGGTCCGGCTGTCGCCGAGCAAAGCGCAGGGGTTTTATTGCCTCTGATTGGCGCAGCCGGATCGTTCAATTTCGAGGACGCGGTTGAACCGCGCCTGAAATAATTCGCCTCGAAACTGTTCCTGTTGCGAGGCTGATTGGGCCGCCCCGTCAGGTGACTCTTTCGAGCGCCTGGCGGGGCGTTTTTTTTCTTGGCCTTTTCCCGCGAACCTCCTCAGTCACGAAGTTGAAAACGTGAGTTTTCAGACGACGAGACTGTCCTGGTTGCACGCCTCTGAACTCGGACGAGTTCAGCTGCGGGAAGTTTCCCGGTCGCGATGCATCAACGAGGGAAGCTTTCCCTGACGATTCGAATTCCTTTGACGTTCTGCGGCTGAATTGCGATTTCTGTGTCGCGTTTCCCAACCATGACCTTAAGCCCACTCGATTGGCTCATCGTAGGCATTTACCTCGTTGTCTGTCTTGTCGCCGGGATTTGGATGCGCCGGTTCGTGCGCGGCGTTGCCGATTTTGCGGTGGCGGGCCGTGAAATGGATTTGAATTTGGGCATCGCTTCACTGGCAGCGACTGAACTCGGACTAGTGACAGTGATGTATACGGCGCAGCTTGGATTCACGAAAGGCCTGGCCGGCGCCGTGGTGGGGATTCTGATGGCTTTGGCCATGTATGTGGTGGGCCGCACCGGTTTCATCATCGAGCCGCTTCGCGCCCGTGGTGTGATCACCATCCCGGAATTGTTCGAGAGGCGTTTCGGAAAACGTGTGCGCTGGCTGGCGGGGTTGTTTGTCGTTCTTGGGGGCGTGTTGAATATGGGTGTGTTCCTTCGAGTGGGAGGAGAGTTTCTGGTTTATGTCACGGGCATGCCGGTCTACTCGCTGGAGATCATCATGATTGCGCTGCTGGCGCTGGTGCTGTTTTACACGGTGATGGGTGGAATGCTCTCGGTCCTTGTGACGGATTATCTGCAGTTCCTCGTGATGGGTTTCGGCATAGTGGTGACCGCCCTTCTGGTGCTCGGGGACATCGGCTGGCAGGACCTGGTGCGACACCTCCGGACCAGTTGGGAAACGCCGCGGGCATTGCCTGGGTTGGAATTGAAGTCGCACCCATTCAATCCACTTCATCCGTCAAGCTTTGGTTGGGGTTACATCCTCTGGCAGGCGCTGTTTCAACTGGCGGTGGTGACGACATGGCAAACCCAAATCTCGCGTGTCCTCTCCGCGAAGGACGTCCAAACCGCCAAGCGAATGTACCAGCGCTCCGCCTTTTATTTTGTGGGCCGCTTTGCGTTGCCTGTTTTGTTTGGCGCGGCTGCATTCGTCCACTTCAGCAAGCTGGGAGCTTTGCCCGCGGGGCTGGACAGCCGCACGGCCATGCCTGCGTACCTGGCGACGATTCTTCCGAGCGGCCTGTTGGGAATCGTGGTGGCGGCGATGCTGGCCGCCGAAATGTCGACCGATAGCGGGTACCTGCTCACTTGGGCGACCGTGATTTACAACGACCTGATCGTTCCGTGCCGCAAACAAAGGCTTTCCCCGAAAGCCGAATTGCTCATCTCGCGGTTGCTCGTCTGCGGGCTGGGCGTGTTTTTGGTTTTTTACGGATTGGTTTACGAACTCCAGGGAAACGTCTGGGATTATCTGGCGGTGACGGGGAACATTTATCTCGCCAGCGTCTTTACTTTGCTCGTGGCGGCGCTTTATTGGGAGCGCGCCACCCCGGTAGGAGCGTTGAGCGCTTTAATTTTAGGGGCAGTCGGCCCGCTCACTTTTCTGATCGTGAACGCGAAAGCGGGGCCGGCTCATCAGATTGCTCCCGAGATCGCTGGCGCGTCTTCGTTCGCGCTGGCTTTCCTGGGAATGATTATCGGTTCGTTGGCTACCGCTAAACGTGCCACGGTCAGCGACGCTCCACTCGAGGCTTGATTATGGTTTTTGTCGTGTTTTGGTCTGCGATGGTTTTTGGCTCCATTGCGTGGTACGCCTTTCTCTTATTTTACGTTGGATGGAAAGGCGGCCGGGAAATCTTCGCGATGGTGCAGCGATTGCGAGATTCGGCGGCGCGATCGGATGTTCAGAGCGACCGACCACACTGATCGAGTGGATCGAATTGTCGCCCCGGAACTGTGCCTGGCTTCCGCCACTTCGAAACGCCCCTAAGTTGCTTTTGGCCGTTGTTGATCTAGATTGCGTCCAGGAGCAGATGCGTATGAAAAAGAAAGCACAGACCCAAGCCAAAGTTGCGCCTCAACCGCAACCCGTCACCCCAGGCATAACCAAAGGCATGGTCCGGCAACATGCTTTCGAACTGTATCGCGACAAGCTCGCGCATGAGCCCCTCTCTTTGGAGGATTGGGTGCTTGCGGAAAAGGACCTTGTTTTTTCGATGCAGACGGAAGGCCTGATGAGGTAAGCCAAAGTCTCTCCGTTCGGCTGGAGACGAGACCGTGATTGGCTATTTTTTGAGCGCTGCCACCAGATATTCCCGGTTCATGCGGGCAATGAAATCGAGGCTGATTTCTTTCGGGCAGACCGCTTCGCACGAGCCGGTCACCGAGCATGCGCCGAATCCTTCCGCATCCATCGCGCTGACCATGGTCAGCACACGGTTCTCTTTCTCGACTTTGCCTTGGGGAAGCAGAGCGAGATGAGAAACTTTCGCGGCGACGAAGAGCATCGCGGAAGCATTCTTGCACGCGGCCACGCACGCGCCGCAGCCGATGCACGCTGCGGCATCCATCGCTAATTCCTGGTCGTCTTTGGGGATCGGTATCGCATTCGCGTCAGGGGCGCCGCCCGTCGAAACCGAAACGAACCCGCCCGCTTGAATGATGCGGTCGAAGGCGGCGCGATCGACGACGAGATCTTTGACGACCGGGAAAGCCCCCGCGCGCCACGGCTCAATCGTGATCGTCTGGCCGTCATGGAAATGCCGCATGTGCAACTGGCAAGTGGCGGTTCCCTTGAAGCCGCCGTGCGGCACGCCATTGATCACGAGCGAGCACATTCCGCAGATGCCTTCCCGGCAATCCGAATCAAATGCGATCGGATCTTCGCCGCGCTGAATCAGCCCCTCGTTGACCACGTCCAGCATCTCGAGAAACGACATGTCCGGAATGACGTCCCCGGCTTGGTAGCTGACAAATTCGCCCTGCGATTGTGCGTTTTTCTGCCGCCAGATTTTTAGAGTCAGTTTCATTTATAACTCCGCTGGCTCATTTGCATGTTTTCGTAAACCAGTGGTTCTTTGTGCATGACCGGCGGCCGGTCCGCTCCTTGATATTCCCACGCCGCCGCAAAGGAAAAATTCTCGTCGTCCCGCAACGCTTCGCCTTCTTCAGTCTGAAATTCCGTGCGAAAATGGCCGCCGCACGATTCTCGCCGCATGAGCGCGTCGCGGCAGAGCAATTCAGCGAACTCCATGAAATCGGCCACGCGACCGGCGTGCTCGAGCGTTTGGTTCAGTTCGCCTTCGCTGCCAGTGACCGTGAGGTTTTCCCAAAATTGCTGGCGGAGTTGCGGGATTTTCGCGATCGCTTCCTTCAGTCCAGCTTCATGGCGGGCCATGCCGCATTTGTCCCACATTAACTTCCCCAATTCGCGATGGAGCGAGTGGACCGTTCGTTTGCCGCGAACGGAGAGCAGTTTTTTGATCCGCGTCCGAGCTTCCTCCTCGACCCGTTTGAATTCCGCATGGCTGGTCGAGGGCTTCAACGGCTTATTCGACGCGAAATAATGCCCAATCGTGTACGGCAGCACGAAGTAACCGTCCGCCAGGCCTTGCATGAGCGCGCTGGCGCCAAGCCGATTCGCGCCATGATCCGAGAAATTCGCCTCTCCAATCACGAACAATCCCGGGATCGTGCTCATCAGATTGTAATCCACCCAAAGCCCGCCCATCGCGTAATGCGGCGCCGGATAAATCCGCATGGGCGTCTCGTAAGCGTTTTCACCCGTGATGGTGGAATACATGTCGAACAAATTTGCGTAACGTTCCTGAATCGTGCCGCGGCCGAGGCGCTTGATCGAGTCGGCGAAATCGAGATAAACCCCAAGCCCGCCAGGCCCAATGCCGCGGCCTTCATCGCTCACTTCTTTGGCCGCGCGCGAGGCGATGTCGCGCGGAGCCAAGTTGCCGTAGCTTGGGTATTTTCGTTCCAAATAATAATCGCGTTCGGCTTCGGGAACTTGCTGGGGCGGGCGGCGGTCGCCTGCTTTTTTCGGGACCCAAACGCGGCCGTCGTTCCGCAGCGATTCCGACATGAGGGTGAGCTTCGATTGATGATCGCCGCTGACTGGAATGCAGGTCGGATGGATCTGGGTGAAGCAAGGGTTGGCGAAAGCCGCGCCCCGTTTATAAGCCCGGAAGATCGCTGTCACATTGCAGCCGCGCGCATTGGTCGAGAGATAATAAACGTTCACGTACCCGCCCGTGGCGAGGACGACCGCGTCGGCCGCGTGCAAGGAAATTTCACCGCTCACCAGGTTGCGGACGACGATCCCTTTGGCGTGCCCGTCAACCACGACGAGATCGAGCATCTCGGTCCGGGGGAACATTTTGACTTTGCCAAGGCCGATCTGGCGGCTGAGAGCCTGGTAGGCGCCGAGGAGCAGTTGTTGGCCGGTTTGCCCGCGTGCGTAAAAAGTCCTGGAAACGAGCGCGCCGCCAAAGGAGCGGTTCGCCAATAACCCGCCATATTCGCGGGCGAACGGGACTCCTTGGGCCACGCATTGGTCGATGATATTGACGCTGACTTGGGCCAGCCGATAAACGTTGGCCTCGCGGGAACGAAAGTCACCTCCCTTGATCGTGTCGTAAAACAACCGGTAAACGCTATCTCCGTCGTTCGGGTAATTTTTGGCGGCATTAATGCCCCCCTGGGCTGCGATGCTGTGCGCCCGGCGCGGGCTGTCCTGGAAACAAAAACATTGCACGTTGTAGCCCAGCTCACCCAATGAAGCGGCGGCCGAGGCGCCGGCCAGACCCGAGCCCACCACGATCACGTCGAACTTCCGTTTGTTGGCGGGATTAACCAGCTTGATCGATTGGCGGTGATGGTCCCACTTTTGTTCGAGCGGACCGGAGGGGATGTTGGCGTCGAGGTTCATTGGAAGAGATGAATCCAATTGAGCTTTCGGTCGAGCAACACGGCCAGCGGAATCGAGGCATACCCCAGAAAAATCAGGACCGCCGCCCCGCGGGCGAAGCCATCGATCCAGCGTCCGAACTTTTTGTTCCTCCAACCGAGGGATTGAAAACCGCTGGCGAGGCCATGGCTCAGGTGCAAGCAGAGCAGCGCCATGCCCACGATATAGAAGAGCGAGACGAACGGATTGGAGAACCCGAGCAGCATCATCTGGTAAACGTCGTGCCGTCCGCGCGGGTCGTGCAACTCGAGAAAATTTTTGCCGGTGAGATTGATGGCCGGAAGTTGCACGGTGAAGTGAAGCAGGTGGTAGACGATAAAACAGGCGATGATCAAACCGCTCATGAGCATCGTGCGGGAAGCGTAGGTGGATGCGACCGGCTGGTAGTGCCCATACGCCACCGGACGGGCTGCTTTGTTTTCGGCCGACAATTTTAGCGCCGCCCAAATGTGCAACAGGACCAGCACAAGCAGGCCGAGCCGCGCGGGCCACAACAATTCCGGCGCGTTCTGCAGGAAATAGCCGTAGGCATTGATCTGGTTCGGCCCAAGGAAAACTTGCAGGTTCCCCAGGAGGTGCAGCACCACAAAAATGAAAAGCGCGGCCCCGGTCACCGCCATCACGTACTTTTTGCCAAGCGTGGTTTTGAAAAAATTTACTTTCATTTGGCTCTGCAAACTTCGGCGGCGCGCGGCACACGCTCTCTGTGCCTTGAACGGTCCGGGGCCGAATCTGCGGGAGAGCGCGCCATCACGAGTTCTCCCCATCGTTTTTCGTTTCCGACGAGGAACAGCTCGTTGGAAAACTGCGTGCAAACTGATTAAGGAGTCTAATTAAAGCGCGCAACGCGTCAATGCGGCGAAGTAACTATTAGCCCGTTGGGCTCTGAGTTTCGCGAAACTAATGACCGCGCGCGAGGAGGGCTGGAATTTCCGCCAAAGAGGAAATCGTCTCGACGCCTGAGGCGGAACCATCCCGCCGCAGAAGAAGGGCTGAAAAGCCCGCCGCCGTCGCTCCCCCGTAATCTTCGGCCGCGCTGTCGCCCACATGCAGGATGTGGGAAGGGCTGAGCGCCAGTTTTCGCGCGGCTTCGTCAAAGAGCTCGCGGTCAGGCTTGTGAAAGCCGAATTCAAACGAGATCAAAGTCGCTTGGAAATATCTGGCTAACCCGAGCCGGCGGAGAAGCGGAGCGAGGCGCTCGTCCCAGTTCGAGATCAGACCAATTCGGAAGGAGTGTTCCCGGAGCCATGCCAAGCACGGCACGACGTCGTCGTAGATTCGCCAGGCGGAGGGTTGGGCGAACCGTTCGTAAAGCGCCTCGAAAAAATCGACGCGTTCGGCGGCCGAATCCGGCGCCGCGAAGGTTGCCGCGACAATTTCAGCCCAAGCCAGCTTCGAGTAATCAAAGCCTTTTTTCGCCCGCCATGCCTCCCGGAAGCTCCGATTCAATCGTGCGGGGTCGCAATTTGGATGCCCGTGTTCCGCGGCCACCGCCGCATAAACGTGCCCCACAGAAGGCGACGGCTCGATCAAGGTTCCGCCCGCATCGAATGTTACCGCCGCAATGTTTTCCGGAAGCTCCATTTCAGGACGGGCGAGAAGGCGGTCCCCATTCATTGAGGGGGCGTTCCGAAAGCGCGGGGGCAGGGGAGAGCTTCAAAATTTCCATCGCTTCGCCAATAAAATAAAGCGACCCCGTGATGACAACGACAGAATCGTTCGCGCTGCTCCGGATGGCGTCAGCCAAATTCGGGCGCGTTTCGACTTGGGCATACGGATTCAACCTCTGGCAGAGTTCGCGAAGCTGTTCGGGGCTGGTTGTGCGCTCACTGCTCACGGGCGCGAGCAAAATTCGGCCGGCGAGCGGCGCCAATATTCGGCAGATGGACGCCCAGTCTTTATCGCTGAGCACGCCGAGCACCAGCGTCGGCAGGGAGGCGGGGAACAATTTTTTTACTTCCCTGCGGAGGGTTTCGGCGCCGGCTGGGTTGTGCGCGCCATCCAAGATTAGAGTGCGGCCAGGTTGTGTCTGGACGATTTGGAGCCTTCCGGACCATTGAACCGAACTCAACCCGCGTGCGAGAGTCTCGGGCGAAACGGGAATGACGTCGTTCAGTCGACGGGCAACCGCCACGGCCAGCGCCGCGTTCAACTTCTGGTGTTCGCCTAGCAGCGGCAGTTCGAGTGAATCGAGCGGCGGCCTGTGCGCATCGTCCGGGGTGACGAGGAAGAGCGGCGCCTGATTGGCGCGGGCCGTCTCTGAAATGACAGCCAGCGGTTCGGGATCGGTTTCTCCCGTGATGACAGGCACACCCGGCTTGATAATTCCGGCCTTCTCCGAGGCGATCGCGGCGCGGCTTTGTCCCAGCCAGCTTTGGTGGTCGAACTGAATATTGGTAATCACGCTGACCAGGGGCTGAACAATGTTGGTGGCGTCGAGCCGTCCCCCCAATCCGGTTTCCCAGATGACCAGGTCACAGGTGTGTTCTGCGAAATAGGCGAGCGCCAGAACCGTCACGACTTCGAAAAAGGTCGGATGGTTCGATGCCGGCAGCTTTTGAATTACATCATAAAACTGCTGCACCAACCGCGTGACGTCGCCTTCGCTGATCGGCCGGCGATTGATCTGGATCCGTTCCGCAAACGAAACCAAGTGAGGCGACGTGAACAGCCCCACGCGCAGACCAGCGTGGCGGTAAATCGATTCCAGCATGGCGCAGGTCGAACCCTTGCCATTGGTTCCGGCCACATGAATGAAGCGCAACCGCCGATGAGGCTCGCCAATCGTGGCGGCCAAACGAAGCGTGTTGTCCAGACCGAACTTCGTTCCGAACAGCCGCAAATCGTAAAGGAATTGAATGGCCTCTGCGTAATTCACGGTCGAGTTATGCCTGCCAGTACCATTTTAGCCAACGCCAACTGTCCACGATCGGATGAATGCCGCTCTTTTCGCGAAGGTATTTGCATTGAATCGGCACAAAATCCACCCGATGCCCCGCGCGCAGCATGGCCACGAGCAGCTCAGATTCGATTTCGTAATGCCGGCTTCGAATCGGCAGGCGCGCCCACGCGGAAAGCCGGATCAACCGAAACCCGCATTGCGAATCAGGCAGCTCCGCTCCAGTTAACTTTTCCAGCCGGAGGCTCATCCAGCGATTGATCCAACGGCGCAGCCAAGGCATTTGCCAGCTCTGTCCCATCCGATTTCCCACGAGCAGATCGATCGGTTCGGCTTCGGCTTTGCGCAGAAAAAGAGGGATCTCGGAAGGATCATGCTGCCCATCGCCATCGAGAGTGATGGCCCAGGCGAAGCCCGTTTGCAGCGCGTGTTTCAAGCCCGTTTGCAGCGCGGCGCCTTTGCCAAGTTGTCTCTCGTGAACCAGGACGAACGCCCCTGCCGTCCGGGCGGCCGCCGCCGTTCCATCGCTCGATCCGTCGTCGACCACGAAAACTTTGGGCAGGAATTGGACGACCTTATCAAGCAGCGGTTGGAGCGCAGCCTCCTCATTGTGGCAAGGAATGACAACAGCACAGCGCGCGGGCCAATCCACGCGGGCACGGTATCGCAACAACAGGTCCGTCCAAGCAAATTCTCGCTTTGCGGCGACGTTAACGCCGGAGGAATGAAGCCAGGGGTTCACAATTGCTGCTCGAATTTGGATTGCTGTTGCTTGGACTCCGCATTTTACTGGCGCCGTGACTGAACCAGCAATTGAGGAAATCAGGCGAGTCCTCCGGGCGCGCGGGGCGGCGCAAACCCGTTTTCACGAGCAGGCCGCTGCGATCAGCCACAACCGTTTCCATAAAAAAGTCTTTGTGCGCGCGGTCGTGGAAGTTTCGAATTATTGCCGCGAGAATTGCGCCTACTGCGGCATGCGCCGCGATAATCGCAATCTAACCCGGCGGCGCGCCCGCTGGCAGGATTTGGCGGAAATCCTGATTCAGCATCGTCCCCCCAGTGTCACGGACCTCAACATTCAAGCGGGCGAAGACCCCATCGCGGTGCGGGAGGTAGTCCTTCCTTTGATTGAGGCGTTGCGGCGCGAAACCAAATTAGGGCTCAGCGTTTGCCTCGGCACGCTCGACCCAAAGCTTTACGCAGAGCTGAAGCAGGCGGGGGCGACAATTTACATCCTCAAATTCGAAATCGCGGATCCTGGTGTTTACGAGCGCATGCACGCCCCGGGCACGCAATCCGAGCGGCTTCAGCACATCCGTCACCTGGCTGCCCATGGCTGGCGGGTTAGCTCTGGTTTTATTGCCGGTCTGCCAGGCCAAACCGAAAATCAATTGGTCGCCAACTTTGAGCTCGCGGATCAGTTGCCGCTTTCGGGCTGCAGCCTCAGCCCGTTTATTCCAGGCGAAGAAACCCTGCTCGTGAACGCCCCACGCGCAGAAATTGACGTGACGCTCAATTCCATGGCGGCGTTGCGATTGATGCGCCCGGATTGGGTTATTCCCGCCGTGAGCGCATTGAACATGGCCGAACCGGGAGCGGGTTACCGGCGCGGGTTGCGGACCGGCGCCAACCTCGTCACTATCAACCTGACGCCGGCTGATTTTCGCGGCGATTACCTGCTTTATCGCCGGGACCGTTTCATCATGACGGAAGAGCTCATTTTGGCGGAGCTCGCCGCGGAAGGCCTCGAGCCGTCCCCGCAAAGCCTGGCGGATTATTATTTGCGCCAGCCTTTTTTCGCCCACCCGCGCGAGAACGGTGAGTTCCTGGCCCAAGCTTCGGCCAGCGCCGTGCCCGGCGCAGTGAAGTAAGTTTTTCGATATGGCCATTCAACTGCGCGGTTCTTCAAACACAAAATTCGATCTGCTCGCTTTGGGCGAATGCATGGTCCGGCTCTCGCCCTCTGGCCACGGCAGAATTGAATTTGCCAAGACCCTGGAAGTGGATGTCGGCGGCGGAGAATTCAACGTGGCTTACGCGTGCGCCCGGCTTGGGTTGCGCGCCGGTTTCATCAGCAAGCTTCCGGATAACCCAGTCGCCCGGATCATTCTGAACCATGCCCGCGCCGTCGGAATGGATGTTTCAAACGTGCTCCTCGAGAAATTCGACGGCGTCGGCCGGAAGAGCAGGGTCGGTTTGAACTTCACCGAGGTGGGCACCGGTGTGCGCGCGAGCATGACGATGTACGATCGAGGGCATTCTTCCGTGAGCCAAATGGCCCCGGACGAATTGGACTGGAAGAAAATCTTCGCTGAGCAAGGCTGCCGCTGGCTTCACACGGGCGGAATTTTCACGGCCTTGTCGGATTCGGCCGCCGCCACCGTGGGCCGTGTCCTCGCCGCCGCGAACGAAGCGGGAACCGTCACCAGTTACGACCTCAATTTCCGGAGCAAACTCTGGAGCGGCGAGCAAGCCATTGCGGCGACGAAACAACTGATGCCGCACATTCAGGTGTTGATCGGGAACGAAGAAGATTTTCAGAAAGTGCTCGGATTTGAAGTCGAGGGGACGGACGCGAATCTCTCACAGTTGCCCGTCGAGAATTACAAACGAATGGTCGAGCGAGTGGTGAAGGCGCACCCGAACGTGCAAGCGGTCTGCACGACGCTCCGGGAGGTGAAAAGCGGATTGATTAATAACTGGGGCGGCATTCTGTGGTGCGAAGGACAATTTTATGAAGCCCGGCCGTTTAAAGATTTGGAAATTGAAGATCGCGTCGGGGGCGGCGATGGGTTCTCGAGCGGAATCGCGTATGGTTTTCTCACGGGGATGAAACCGCAAGAGATCGTCAACTTCGGCGCCGCGCATGGCGCCTTGCTCCAAACGACGCGGGGGGACACTTCGCAAATCACCTTGGATGAAGTGTTGCACGTCATGAGAGGCGGCAGCGCGCGCATTCAACGGTAAGCTTCCTGCATTCCTGTTGCACGCAATGGAGCTGGGGCAGCCCAGGCTCACCACGCAAATTTCCGACAAAGTTTTCGACCCAGTTCGCGCAATCCAGGTTTTTGGGACAAGCTCTAGCTGAACTCGTCAGTTCCAAGGCTGGAGCGAGCACCGTCCCACTGTCGCGCTGATTTCAGCCCTGTGGAGCGCCGCTTCTCGGGGGAATGCCGCAAACACAAGCGGCTTTTTCCCTTTCTTCAAAACAGGTTGACCCCTGATTGCGATTGCGTCCTGGCCGGGCGACGTTGCATGGGCAAAAGGAAAAAGTCTTAAACTCTATGAACAAATTTTTGAAAACATTCGCATTCGCGAGTTCGCTCGGTTTAGCAACGGCCCTCTTCAGCGGTTGTGCAGGCACCGCTTACAAAGAGAGCACAGGGGAATACATCGACAGCGCAGCGATCACAACCAAAGTCAAAACGGCTCTCATGGACGACTCGGAGATCAAAGGGCTGAAGATCGATGTCGATACTTTCAAAGGCGTGGTCGAGCTCAAAGGAACAGTCGACACCGCTGCAATGAAACAACGGGCGGAGCAAATCGTCTGGGGTGTGGAAGGGGTTCGCGCAGTGAAGAATGAACTCAAGGTGAAGTACCCGACCGCTCAGACCAGCTCCAACCCATAAGGGACAAGGAGTCGTTATGTTGGAATTGTTATTGGTGGTTCTGTTGTTTGCGGTTCTGTTGAGCGTCATCCCTACCTGGGGGTACAGCCGAGCTTGGGGTTACGGTCCAAGTGGCGTGGTCGGAACGATTCTGCTGATCGTGCTGGTGTTGTACTTGTTGGGGTATCTCTAAAAACACCGCAGGCCGTAACCTTGTGGTTGGATGACACATGGTTGCTTGGACACTTACGCTGCTTGCCTCAGCAACGGTTGCGCGGGCGCCGGAGTTCTCACAAACGCCGGCGCTTTTTGTTGCCCCACAAAAAATCGCGCTACGCCGTCTCACCCTCATCGAGATCTTGCTGCAGGATCAGTTTCCCGTTTCGTTCGGCTTCACCGCCCCCGAACAGGATGAGCAGGATTGAAGACGGTGCGACGGTGGGACCGTGCGACCGTGCGACGGACTACCGACGCACTGACGCACTGACGCACTGACGCGACGGCGTTGGCAATTCGGCCAACCGGTGGTATTTGTCGATGTGCTCGACGAACTTCATCCCCCCGCTCTCGATCAGGACATCTGCATCCTCGGCGCGCGTGAACACAACCTGAAGAATATTTCCGTTCGAATTCCCCGAAATAAACTCGTTGTCGTCACCGGCGTCAGCGGCTCTGGAAAGAGCACTCTCGCGTTCGATCTTCTCTTTGCGGAAGGCCAGCGTCGGTTCCTCGATGCCATGAGCGCATACGCTCGGCAATTTGTGGAACAGCTCGCCCGTCCTGATGTCGACCTGATCAGCGGAATTCCCCCGACCGTCAGCATTGAGCAGCGGAATTCCCGCGGCGGAGGGAAGAGCACCGTGGCGACCGTGACCGAAATCTTCCATTTCATTCGGTTGCTTTTCGCTCGTCTGGGCACGCCGCACTGTCCGGATTGCCAAGTGCCCCTGGAAACCCAGACGAAAGACCGCCTGGCCGCGTTGTTGATCAAGGAAATGAAAACGCGGGGCGATTTGCTGCTGCTCGCGCCGGTCGTTCGCCATCGCAAAGGGTTTCATTCGGACGTGGCTACCTGGGCTCTGCAGCATGGTTACGGCGAGATCCGAGCTGATGGAAAAATCCATGCCACCGATCGGCCGTTTCGGCTCGACCGCTTTCGCGAGCACAACATTGAAATCGTCGTGGGTGTGCTGGAAAAAAAGGGCGGCTCGACCGGGGCGAGAACAGGGCTGGTGGACAAGACGCTTGCGCTTGGCCAAGGCACGCTGCTGGCGCTGGATAATTTCGGGCGCGCCACGTGGCACTCGACCAAACGGGCGTGCGCCCAATGCGGCGCTTCCCTTCCCGAGCTTGATCCAAAACTATTCAGCTACAACTCGCCGCAAGGTTGGTGCCCGACCTGCCGGGGCTTTGGCGAATTGTTTTACTTGCCGGATGTCGACAGGGGCGCTCGCGCCGATGCGATCGAGGAATCGTGGTTCGAATGGCAGGAAGGCCAGCGCGAGGTTTGCCCGGAATGTCATGGGGCTCGATTGAACAAAGTCGCGCGGAGCGTCCGGCTTGAGTTCGCTGCCGGTTTAACTCGCTCGAATAAGGCCGCTTCAATTGAGCAGCTCGGAGAGCTCTCCGTTGCCGAAGCGGCTCGGTTCTTTCAAAAGCTCAAGTGCAAAGGCCGCGCGGCTGAAATCGCGCGCGACATCCTTCCGGAAATTCGGGAACGGTTGAAATTCCTCTGCGAGGTCGGGCTTGATTATCTCCAGCTCGGCCGGAGCGTTCCGACCCTTTCGGGCGGGGAAGCTCAGCGTATCCGATTGGCCGCGCAACTCGGCTCGAATCTCAGTGGCGTTCTCTACATTTTGGATGAACCGACGATTGGGCTCCACCCGCGCGACAACGAACAACTCCTGCACGCTCTGACGATTTTGAAGGAGCGCGGGAATTCCTTGCTGGTGGTGGAACATGACGAGGAGACGATGCGCCGGGCCGATTACATCATCGACCTTGGCCCTGGCGCCGGGGTGCATGGCGGCCACGTGGTCGCCAGCGGCACTTTGGATGAATTGCTGCGCCACGCGGATTCGATCACGGGTCAGGCGCTGCGCCACGAAACCGCGAACCAGCCACGGCTCAGCCGGCGGCCGGTGAATATCGGCAAATCCAAGCAAGCCACGCCGCACCTCCTTTTGCGCGGAGCCAAAGCGAACAATTTAAAAAACCTGATGGTAAAGTTCCCGCTCGGCCGGTTGGTCGTGGTGACCGGGGTGAGCGGTTCCGGCAAAAGCACCCTGGTGCGCGAATGCCTCAAGCCTGCGCTCGACGCCGCCCTTGCCCGCAAACCGAAGCCAATTGCCTCAACGCTGCTCGAAGGCGCGGATCAATTGCACGCGGTCTATGAAGTCGATCAATCGCCGATCGGCCGCACGCCGCGGTCGACGCCCGCGACCTATGTTGGCTTCTTTGACTTGATCCGCCAGTTGTTCTCCCAAGTTCCCGAAGCACGGCTGCGCGGCTTTTCCCCGAGTCGATTTTCCTTCAACAGCGCGCAAGGCCGTTGTCCGACGTGCGAAGGCGCGGGCACGGTCAAGATGGAAATGAACTTTCTCCCGCCCGCTTATGTTCGTTGCGAGAGCTGCGGCGGGACGCGTTACACGCGCGAGACTCTCGACATTGAATTTCGCGGGAAAAACATCGCGCAGGCGCTCGATATGAGCGTGGCCGAAGCTATTCTCTTTTTTCAAGCGTTCCCGCGCATTCTCCGGCCTCTCGAAGCGTTGCGCGACACGGGCCTCGACTATCTCAAGCTCGGCCAGATAAGCCCAACCCTGAGCGGGGGCGAAGCGCAACGAATGAAATTGGTCGCTCATCTCTTGACTGGTTATCGGCGGCAGGAACCGGCCGAACTTCCGCTGAGCAACGGCGCATCCCAAAAAGCCGGCCGCCTCAAGCCGACGGGAAACCTATTTATCTTGGAAGAACCGACGATCGGTCTGCACATGACGGACGTCCGCCGGTTGGTCGAAGTGTTGCAGCGCTTGATCGAGGCGGGGCACTCCGTGATTGTCATCGAGCACAACCTCGATTTGATCGGCGCGGCCGATTGGATCATCGATCTGGGTCCGGAGGCGGGCGGGGCTGGCGGTGAAGTCATCGCGCAGGGCACGCCAGAAGAAATCGCCGGCCACAAAAAATCACATACCGGCCGCTTCTTAGCCCAGTGGCTGCGGAGGGCGCATCGGGAAAGCAACTAATTTGGAGTTCAGCATGAAAGCTCGGGTAGCGACGTTGCTGCCAACAACGCTCCGGGTTAGTGACGGCGGGCCGAGCGTGTCGCAGATGAAAATAGGCAATCCCGCCGTTCACTGCACCAGGCTTTTCGCTTCATTTCGGTGTTCTTGCGACGAGCGGGTACTTCTCGGGGTGCTCGATCCTGTCCAGATCCAGGTCCACGTCCAGCTTCGGCCAATACAAGTGATCCTGATGTAGGAGCTCCACGCCGCACAAAGCCTCGACCGTGGCCTCGCGGAACCAGGGAAAGAGATCGAAATCCAGAAAATACTCACGCCCACGAACCATCAACCAAAACCCGTGCGGCGAGATGTTCAGTGCCTCAGGTCCCAAAGTGTCTCCGCCAATGCTCTCTGATTTCGTCATGACGCTCCTCGATCACTCGGCTCGCCGCGGTTCGTGTCCACCGGCTGGTTCGAAAAATCGACTCCCAAACCGCTAATGAACGCTAATAAACGCGAATCCAAACGGGTCGGTTGCGCACGATTCAGCTCGTGAGATCGAAAACGCGTCGTCTCTCTGCTATTCGCGTCCATTGGCGTCAATTCGCGGTTGTGCTTTTCGAACGATGGAACTCAGCGATGCGGGCGGATCGCGGCGCTCGAATTGTCAATCGATGTCGCCCGCCCGCATTCGCTCCAGTGACCTTGTTCGGCGATATGGTCACTGCTTTTTGGCTGACGGTACAAAATACAACACGAACTGGGCGTTCGTGGGCATGGTGGGGAAAAGAGCCTTGAGCGCATCGGCATCCTGTTCTCTCGTGACGTCAAAATTGAAGCCAACATTTCCCTCAACGGACACGCTCTGGGTGGCTATCGTTCTCCCCGTGGTCGTTTCGACCAGGATGGCCGTTCCGTCGACTGGGGGACGCCAGTCAATCTGAACCCCTCCTCCGACTCTCCTCGCCCCGCTCGGAAGATTGCTTGTGCTGGCGCAACCCGCCGCCAGCAGCAATGCCGTAAGCCCGATAATGTGCATGATGTATTTCATAGTGTAGTGCGTATCGCCGAGACAGTAGGGCTCGCGATGAACCCAGCAAAGGTGTCTGCTCTCCGGAAACGTGGATTGCGCTTCGTCCTGCGGAACGCCGAGCCACAACGTTGTGAACCGAAGTTCATACAACTCATACAAGGAAAGCAGACACCATGAAAACTTACATACTGCGCAACCCCCACGCCGTCGAGACGCAAATCAAATCCACGCCTGGGCCCATCGATCCAGACCCGGCTGCCGCCCCGGCCCGCTTGGTTGCTCCTCCCTTGCCCGCCTCGCGCTTTCTGTTCATCGGCCTGGATGTCCACAATGATTCCATCGCCGTTTCACTGGCTCCCAGTGATTCCACCGAAGTGCGGCGTTACGGCATTATCGGCGGCTCGCACGACGACGTGCTCAAGCTCATCAAAAAACTCCAGGCCGCTCATCCCGATGTGGAACTCAAGTTCTGTTACGAAGCCGGTCCGTTATCCTCTCTGTCGCTTCATCCGCAGCCACGGTCCCTCTTGCATCATCGTGGCCCCTTCCAAAGTCCCCCGCAAACCGGGCGACCGCGTCAAAACCGATCGTCGCGACGCCGACAAGGCGGGGCCTTGACCCAATGCGCTTCGCGCCAAGCGCTGTGGGTGCAGGCACCGCCTGCCCCGATCCCCAGGACGAAGCCGTGCGCGATCTCTTGCGCGGCCGCTACCAAATCGTCCGATACCAACACCGCGCCCGTCAGCAACTGAAGATGGCCTCGTCAGCAGAATTTGTGGGTAGATTCTGGTTCCGGAAGTCGGCCGAGATTGTGATAAAGGGCCAATTCCATCGCTTTATACGTGCGGAATCCGTAAGAGCGTCTGGTCACCACTCT
>Ga0082335_1001372_pt1 | contig 52178 bp, 66 predicted proteins | sample Subgrocontami58m_FD_72375 | JGI IMG/M metagenome (GOLD analysis project Ga0082335, IMG submission 72375) | Subsurface groundwater microbial communities from S. Glens Falls, New York, USA - GMW37 contaminated, 5.8 m (SPADES assembly) (version 2) ... | reverse complement strand
AATAGAAAGAATGAAGAAGATAATAATTATTGCCTTGTCGCTGGCTATTGTTTTGGGATTTTTATTCTGGAAATTTGGGCCAAACATTTTTCAAAAGAGCGGGCCAGCAGGCCCGGTGGAGCTAACTTACTGGGGGCTTTGGGAAGAGGAGAATTTAATAAAGCCTTTGATTTTGCAGTTTGAGAGCCAAAATCCCAATATCAAGGTTAATTATGTCCGCCAGTCATCTATTAATTACAAATCCAGAGTGCAAACTCAAGTGAGGGAAGGAACAGGGCCTGATGTTTTCCGGATTCACAACTCCTGGATTCCCATGTTTGAAGCTGATTTGTATCCTGCTCCAAGCGATATTTTTACTCTTGATGAGTTTGGCAAGACTTTTTATCCGGTGGCCAAAGATTCTCTTGTTAAAAACAGCCAAATTTTGGCAGCCCCAATGGAAATTGATGGCCTGGCTCTTTATTATAATGAAGACATATTGCAGGGGGTAGGCGGGCAAGCGCCCAAATCATGGCAGGAGTTTATAAATACGGCAGTAAAAATGACTGTTAGGGATCAATCCGGCCAAATTCAAACTGCAGGAGCAGCTTTGGGGACTGCAGGCAATGTGGATCACTTTTCAGACATTTTGGGGCTTTTAATTTTGCAGCAGCCGGGGGCAACTTTAGAAAATCCGGCCTCGCCACAAGTGGCAGAAATACTCCGTTTTTATACCGGCTTTGTAACAGACCCCCGCAAAAAAACCTGGGATGTGAATTTGCCGAAATCAACAGATATGTTTGCTTCGGGCAGATTGGGTTTTTATTTTGCCCCCAGTTGGAGAGCTCATGAACTGCGGGTTACTAATCCCAACTTAAAATTTAAAATAACTCCTGTGCCCCAGCTTACAGCAAGTAAGCCTGTTGCATGGGCCAGTTTTTGGGTAGAAGGAGTTGCTAAAACCAGCAAACACCCCAAAGAAGCCTGGCAGTTTGTCAAGTTTTTAACCTCGAGCGAAGCAGAAAAGCTTTTTTATCAGGAAGCTAGCAAAATAAGACTTTTTGGAGAGCCGTATTCCCGGGTGGATTTGGCAGGGGAGTTGGTAAATGATCCCATTGCCGGAGCTTTTGTTTCCCAGGGCCCTTATTATAAATCCTGGTATTTATCCAGTAATACCATGGACGGGGGAATAAATGATGAGACTATCAAATATTTTGAAGATGCCATAAATTCAACTCTGGCCGGCGGAGATCCTCAGGGAGCTTTGCAAACAGTCCAAAGCGGAGTTAAACAGGTGCTGGAAAAATATACTAAACCTGTACCTGTTCCAACTGGAAAATAAGATGAAACTGGTTGTGGCATCGGATGAAAGAAATAAACTGACTGATTTTGTGGTGGACTGGTTAAAATCCCAGGGGCACCAGTTGATTTTAAAAGGAATTTTGGGGGATCCCCCAACAGACAGGTGGGTGGAGATTGGTAAAGAAGCGGCATTTATGGTGGTAGAGGGAAAGGTTGAAAGAGGGGTTTTGTTTTGCTGGTCAGGGACAGGAGTTTGCATGGCAGCCAACAGGATTAAAGGAGCAAGAGCCGCGCTTTGCTGGAGCAGTGAAATAGCCAGACTCTCCAGAAAATGGGACAATGCCAATATTTTGTGTCTGGCTCTGGTCTCGACCAAAGAAGATCAGGCTAAAGAAATTATAGATACATTTCTGTCCGCCCCATTTGATGAGGAAGGCTTCAGTGAGGCAGATAAATTAGATACTTGACGCCACAGACAGAGTGTGTATAATAGTGTGTATATGGATATAGTTCGTGCTAATATAACTTTTCCTAAAACCCTACTCTTAGAAGTTGACAAGCTTGCAGGTTCTAGAAATAGAAGCGCTTTTCTAGCGGATTCTGTGCGCGAATGTTTGGCCAGATTAAAATTTTCCAAAGTAGCTGAAGACTCAATTGGCATATTGAATCCTAAAGATTATCCGAATTTTGCAACACCAACTAAAGTAAAAAAATACACAAGAGCTTTCCGCAAGAAAAATAGTGCAAGAGTATAAAGTGCCAATCTATCTTTTAGATTCTGATGTAATAATAAATTATTTTGCAAAGCACCAACCTGCTGTTTCCTTAATTACACAAATATCTCAAGTTGAAGCACCTGCAACCACAGTTCTTTCTGTTGTTGAAGTGAAAATTGGAGTAAAAGATGCGCAGATGCCAAAAGTAGAAAGATTTTTTAATGCTTTAAAAATTATTCCTTTGGATGAAGAGATTGTTAATCTAGCTGTGGATTTAATTAGAAAATTTTCTAAAAAAGGGAAGATAATACATCTTGTTGATGCCTGTATTGCTGCAACTGCTATTGTAAATACTATGGTTTTAGTGACAGGTAATAAAAAAGATTACCCAATGGAAGAGTTAAAATTGCTTTGACATAAAATAATAATGCATCTATTGAAGAGGTGGTAAGTTAATCAATTGGACTTCGGGTTCAAGAGAAATGCCGAATTTTTGTTTGACCGCTAGGGCATATTTTTTGGCCAGATTATAAAAAGCCCGGGCGCTGCCTCCGCCTTTGTTTATAAATAAATTGGCATGGTAATCTGCAATATAGATATTATCTAAAAAATCTCCTTTGGCCCCCACTTCTTCCAGCAACGCGCCTGCAGGGAGTTTTCCGTAAATGATTTTATCCGAGATTTTTTCCAGTATTTCTTTTGGAAGAGTTTCTGCGATTATGTTTTTGAAAAATGATCCCGGACATTTAATTCCTGGAGGATATTTAATTAATCTTTTGGCTAAAACTGCTTCTGCTTCTTTTTTCAGCTCTGCAGGCTCTGCATTTTCAAGTTGGAATGTTACTTCCAAAATAATAGATTTACTTCCGAAGGAAGGAGCTTGCTCATTTTTCTTAAAAATGCTGTCACGGTAGCTAAATTTACACTCCTTTTTTGTCAAAACGGAGTTTAGAGTTTTAATTTCCAGGATATGATCAGAAATAGTTTGGCCGTAGGCTCCGGCATTGCCAAAAACCGCTCCGCCCACAGTTCCCGGAATGCCTGTTAATTTTTGCAGGCCTGAAAACCCATGTGCTATGGAATAATCAACCAGATCTTGCAGGAGAGTGCCGCTTTTAACCGATATTCCACCCCCGAGGTGTAAGCGCATTTTTTCACCTCGGGGGTGAATTGCCTTCGAGGTGGAAATGCCGATGATGTCATTTTTAATAACTAATTTATCTACTCCTTCATCAGAAACTAATAAATTACTGCCGCCGCCAATAATTAAAAAATCCGGATTTTTTTTAACAAGATCAATTAATTCTTGCTCTGTATGGATAACTTTAAAATCTTTGGCCGGGCCGCCAATCGAGAGGGTGGTGATTTTACTCATTAACATGTGTAGAATTGTACCATGGACAAGGCCATCTTAAAAACTTTAGCTTACGCAGACATTTTTGATTACCCGTTAAAAATTAACGAAATTCATAAATGGTTAATTGGTAAAAAAGCTAATTTAAGACAGATGATAAAGGTACTAGAGAAAAGAGAGTATTATTTTTTGCCGGGGCGGGAAGGATTGGTTAAAACCAGAAGACAAAGAGCTAGGCAATCAAAAATCTATTTTAGAAAAGCAAAGATAATTGCTCAAATTTTAAAAATCAATCCATGGATAAAATTGGTGGGAATATCAGGTGGGCTGGCTATGGAGAATGTTTCCAGAAGAGATGATATAGATTTGTTTGTTATTACTGCCAAAAATAGGCTGTGGATTAGTAGGTTACTGGCCCTGGGGCTTTTATCTTTGATAGGTCAAAGAAGAAAAGTAGGAGATTTGGGGCAAAAAGTTACCGGAAAGATTTGTATAAATACTTTACTCGAAGAAGATAGATTAGAGCAAGGCAAAAAAGATATCTATCTTGCACACGAGGTGCTGCAAATGAGGCCTTTGTGGTTTAGGGACGGGATATATTCCAAGTATCTGGAGGATAATTCCTGGGCGTTTAAGTATTTGCCAAACTGGGTAAGTCAGTATAAAGTATCAAGTATTAAGTATAAAGGGGTTAAAAAAACCCACTATACACTATACTCTATACATCATACTCTTGGGGGTATTTTAGAAAATTTAGCTAAGAAATTTCAATTAAAAATTATGAAAAAACCTCAAGGCATGGAGAGGATAGAAGATGGGGCGCTCTATTTTCATCCTCAAGATTGCAGGGAAGAAATTTTGGCCAAATTTAAGCTAAAAATAGCACCCCTTGACAAGTAGTGCTAGTTTTTGTAGAATAAACAAGTTTTAAACTGCCTCATAAATTTCATGGTCAAGCTAAAAAAGAATACATCAAAATTATCTGTTAAACCTTTAATGGGTTATGTGCTGGTGGAACCATCTGACGCGGAAACTACTACTTCTTCCGGAATAATTTTGCCAGAGTCGGCCCAGGAAAAACCGGCCCAAGGTAGTGTGATGGCTTGCGGGGATGAAATGGTTTTGGAAAATGGCAAGACAGTTAAATGTCCGGTAAAAGTAGGGGATAAAGTGGTTTATAAAAAATGGGGCGGGGATGAGATAAAAATTGAAGGAAAAGAATTAAAATTAGTAAAATTTGATGACTTAATGGCAATCTTAGAATAAGTATAAAGTATTATGTATCAAGTATAAAGGGAAAATAAAATATGACAGAAAGATTAACGGAAAGACAACTAAGAGGATTGAGAATTGGAGCAGAAATAGATGAACGCCGTGAGGGTGAGGGTAGAAATAGCGGCGCTCCAGTTCCATATTGGCAAGGAGTAGAAGATGCCATCAGTTATATGTTAAGAGAAAAACCTGGCTCACCATACGGAAGGATTCTGGATCGTTTGGCGGAGGAGATTATTGATAATCTCGGCCTTCCTGTTGAACAAAGGGCAGAAAGTCTTAAAAATATATGAGTAAAATATTGAAATTTGATAGTGATGCAAGGGAGAAGTTACTTAAAGGAGTTAATATCCTCACTGAAGCAGTGGCATCCACTTTGGGGCCCAAAGGACGGAATGTGGCTTTGGATAAAAAATGGGGAGCTCCCAATGTGGTCCATGACGGGGTGACTGTGGCCAAAGAGATTGATCTGGAAGACCCTTTTGAAAACATGGGAGCACAGCTTATTAAAGAAGCAGCCAGTAAAACCAATGATGTGGCCGGAGACGGCACCACCACAGCCACTATTTTGGCTCAAGCTATTGTCCAGGAAGGCTTAAAAAATATCCAGGCCGGATCTAATCCCATGATTTTGAAAAAAGGCATTGAAAAAGCAGTTTTAGCTTTGGTTGAAGAACTTAAAAAAATGAGCAAAAAATTAACCACCCAGGAAGAAATCCAGCAGGTGGCTACTATTTCCGCTTCAGACGGGGAAATCGGGAGACTTATTGCAGAGGCTTTGCAAAAAGTAGGCAAAGACGGGGTGGTGACTGTGGAAGACGGTAAAACCATGGAAATGGCTGTTGATTATAAAGAAGGCATGGAATTTGACAAGGGCTTTGTAAGCCCTTATTTTGTGACTGATACTGATAAAATGGAAGCTTCAATTGAAGATGTCCATATTTTAATCACTGATAAAAAAATCTCTTCTGCATCTGATTTAGTCCCCTTTTTGGAAAAATTCGTGCAGGTTTCCAAAAATCTGGTGATTATTGCAGATGAGGTGGAAGGTGAGGCTTTGGCATTACTCGTAGTTAACAAACTGCGGGGAACTTTTAATGTGTTGGCTGTTAAAGCTCCGGGTTTTGGCGACAGGAGAAAGGAAAGTTTGGAGGATATTGCCATTTTAACAGGCGGGATAGTAATTTCCGAAGATACTGGCAAAAAATTTGAGTCAGTTGAGATTGATGATCTGGGACGGGCAGGCAGGGTGACATCTGATAAAGAAAATACCCTGATTGTTGACGGCAAAGGAACAAGAGCAAAAATTGAAGCCAGGATCGGTCAAATAAGAAGAGAACTGGCCTCATCTGACAGTGAATTTGACAAAGAAAAACTGCAGGAGCGGTTGGCCAAGTTAACAGGTGGAGTGGCAGTAATTAATGTGGGCGCAGCCACGGAAATTGAACTAAAAGAGAAAAAAGAACGGGTGATTGATGCAGTAGCAGCCACAAAGGCAGCTATTGAAGAAGGAATTGTGGCAGGCGGAGAAGTGGCTCTGCTTAGAGCCAAGAAAGTACTGGATAATGTAGCTGTGGAAGCAGGAGAAGAAAAGGTTGGTGTAGAGATTGTTAAAAAAGCGCTGGAAAAGCCTTTTAGGATGCTCGTTAAAAATGCTGGAATGGATGAAGGAGTTGAATTATCAAAAGTGCTCTCTTCAGAGGGCAATATGGGTATTGATGTGATGGATGGCGCTTTAAAAGATTTGGTTAAAGCCGGCATTATTGACCCGGTTAAAGTAACCAGAACTGCTTTGCAAAATGCGGCATCAGTAGCTATCATGATTATGACAACCAATGTTTTGATAGCTGATCGTCCGGAACCTCCATCTCCTCCTCCGCCTCCGGGCGGCGGAATGCCGGAATATTAAAATCTGATACAATATGGTTAATGGCTAAGTTTCATTACAAGGAGTCCCCAACTCCCAAGCAAAAAAAGGCTTTTATCAGCTACCTTTCCGAAGACGAGGAACTTATTTTAGTGACAGGTTTATCCAAAGCCTTTATCCGTTCCAAATTTATTATCTATTTGCTTTTTCCGGGAATGATTTTTTTCGGGTTTGGTTTAGGCGCTGGCTGGCTGTTGGGCTTTTCTAAAATGTGGGCTTTGATTTTAGCTGTTTCAGCAATGCTTTTATCAGCAATCCTTCGCACCATGCATGTTTATCATGCCAACAGATATTTGTTGACTACCAAGCGCGTTATTATCAAGCAGGGACTTTTTTCCGTTAAACTGACTGCTGCTTTGTATGATAAAATCACTCATCTGGAAGTTATGCAGGGAATTATGGACAGGCTGCTTTTACATCACGGCTCAATAATTGTTAATACCGCAGGAGTAAACAAAGGAGAAATTGTGCTTAAGTTTGTTGATTATCCAATGGAAATTAAAAACCTGCTGGAGAGGTTGATTAATAAAGAAAGAGAACAATTTGGCGCAAGAGCTGCCAGCATCACTATGGTTGAAGGAGAAATTGTTTCTTAGTAGTAGCCGGCGTATCAGGAATTTCCGGCAGTAAATCCTGGGGATTTAAGTAGTTTTCATTCTTTTGGATTTCCAAATGCGTATGAGGGCCGGAAGTAAAACCGCTGACTCCTACTTCCCCCAGTATATTGTCTGATGTTACCTGTTCCCCTGGCTTAACAAAAATTTTTCCCATGTGCCCATAGGTTGATTTAAAACCATTAGGATGTGTAACTGTCACATTATTGCCAAGTCCCCAAAAACCATGATTTACTGCTTCAACTGTGCCCGAGGTAATAGGGTGCACAGCTGTGCCTAAACTAATTGCAATATCTATGCCCGGATGCCATTTGGAAAATTTGGTGGATAAATAACCCTGGTGGGGTAAACTCAAAGGCAGGGGAAAAGATTGGGCTGTAATCTCCTGTTTTTGTTCAAAACCCTCTGCCAAAGCCCTGCTTTGTCTCGCAGGCGGAAAAGCTATTATAGGGTAATATCCGGATAAAAATATTACAATCATTAATACTCCGGCCCATTTAAAGTGTTTTTTCAAAATGAAGCGTATCTTAGCACAAAAAGGCTCAAAAGTCAAAAATAACTTAGGGTATAATATCTTAATGAAGAAAACCATTGTCTTTATACTGGTTTTGATCAGTATTTTTATTCTGCTTATCCGTTTTGCGGATTTTGGCCTGCAGTCTTTTTTAGGCGCAAAAAAAGTAAGTGGGATTAATATTTTATCCATGCCCTCGGGAGCAACAGTTTTCCTTGACGGAGTTGAAGCAGGAAAAACTCCATATGAAGATAAAAATTTAACCCCAAAAGAATATGCAATAAAAATAGAAAAAGCAGATTTAATTTGGCAGGGCAGGGTCAAGTTGACAGTAGGGACAGTTACTGCTATAAGCCGCGATTTGGCTAAAGATTTTTCCTCATCAGCCGGAGAGACTCTAGCTTTGGAAAAAGGTTCAGGCGTAACAGTTATTTCCTCTCCTGATGGAGCGCAAGTTGAGGTGGATGGTAAGCCATATGGTATAACCCCGGTATCTTTGAAGCTGGGAAGCGGAGATTATATGGTGGTGCTATCGCGGCCGGGTTATTTGAAAAGAAGCATCAGGATTAATCTGTCGGAAGGATACAGGTTGGTTGTTTCAGTGGATTTGGCACTTTCTGAAGCTGATTTAACAGCTGTTCAAACTCCTCCCATTACCCAAACTCCGGAAGTGGTGGTTAAAGATACGCCCACCGGATTTTTAAGAGTCAGGGATAAACCCGCTCTTTCAGGAAAAGAAATTGCCCAGGTTAAGCCCAGTGATACCTTGATTTTACTGGAAGAGCTGGTCGGGTGGTACAGGGTGAGGTTGGCCAATGGCACAGAGGGTTATGTTTCTACCTCATATGTTGATAAAAAACCCCAGGAGAAGCCATTATGATTTGGTTAGCGCAACTTAAGCCAATTTTGACAATAAACCAGCTTGAGCGGTTATCAAATATTTTTGACAACGCTGGTCAGGTGATATTTGGAGTAGTGGTACTATCGCCAGTTATTTCGGGTTTTGACAAAATGAATTGGTTTGTAGTATTATCGGGAATAGTAGGAGTTTTATATTGTTGGTTGGCAAGTTTGTGGGTTGCCGGAAAAGGAGAAAAAAGATGACATTTGATATTACCTTTATGCTTTTTATCATCATACTTTTATTATTTGGAATTGCTACTCTTATCATGGCTTACCCTGGACCTAAAAAATTGAAGTAAAATCCTTAAAAAGGTAACTTGCCTTGCTGAAAATTTGACATGTCAGTACATTGTCAGTACAGGATGTGTTATAATGTAAATATGCTTGCACAAAAACTTTATAAAAATGGCAATTCTATAGCTGTAACTGTTCCGAAAGAGTATTTGAAAGAATTAAACCTTAGGGATGGTTCTGAAGTGGTGGTTCAAAGAAGAGGGCAGGAATTAGTGGTTATCTCAAAAAAAAGAGCCGGTTTAAGAGGCGTGAATGATAAATTTGCCAAAATGGTAGATGAATTTATGATTGATCATCGGGATGTTTTACAGGAACTTGCACAAAGGTGAGCAAAAAGATTAAATTTCTCTCCATAGATCAAGTTTTATTTATCCACGATCAGGCTGTCAAAAGATTTGGCGGTTCATTTGGCGTTAGGGATTTAGGTCTTATAGAATCTGCAATAGGGCGACCCCAAGCTACTTTTGGCAGCCAATATTTATATGAGAATATCTTTGATATGGCTGGGGCGCTGTTGCAGTCTCTTTTGAAAAATCACCCATTTGTAGACGGGAATAAACGGACAGCTTTAACTTCGGCAGGTATGTTTTTAAAATTAAACGGATATAAACTGGAAAATAGTCATCAGGAGGAGGTTGAATTTGCAGTAACAGTGGACAATAAAAATTTAAGTATTGAGCAAATTTCCGGATGGCTAAAGGAACATTGTGTAAAAAAATAGGTCGCTGGCTTGACTTTAGCTATAGACATGGTATAATTCAACCCATAGTTTACTAAACTTATACTATTTATGCATAGACCAGATTTTGGTGATTTAAAAAGAGTTCAAATAGACCCTGAGTTACTCTCAAGAGGTACAGGTCAACCAGTTGCTTTACGAGAAGCAGTTGTTTACGACTTCATGCTTCCAGTCCTTGGAAATCGTTTCAGATTAGATGAAACCTTAAACCGAGGTGTACATTTTTTTAGCGAGATCGGCTCTTTTATGATGGGAGAGGAAGCTTTCCAAGAATTAGCAGATCAAGAATTAAGTGCTGGAAATCTAGTTTCTGCACTTGAGGCATATAAAAGAGGTTTACATAAGGCTATCGGTTTTACTGGAGCCATGGCGATGTTAGGAGACAGAGCGTTATTATCCCCCACAGAAATAGATCGTTTTGATTTATCAACAAGATTTGGAACTATTGAAAGAAGATTAATAGTTGCCATCATTGAGGCTGGTGAAGACACTAAAATTGATTTACCTGATTATGCAGAATGGGTAGCCGGAGTTAGAAGATTAGAAAGAGATGCTTTATTAATAAATAGACAATTTTTTGGATTATTACCAAAATATCCAGATGATGATTTTCCTTCTGGTGACCCTAGAATTTGGGAGCGAGATACTTCTTTAATGGGAGATGCAGCGACAGGTATAGAATTAAGAGACACTTATGCTCAAATGCAAAGATATACATATGCAGCCTGGATCTCAAGAGAACTCAAAGACGAAGCTGCTGATGCAAGATACACAGAATTAGCTAAAACTGATCCTCAAGAACTTCCAGGTTATACGGCTATTCTTTGGAGAATCCAAGACAGAGAAGAAAGATATAGATATCCTGAAAGATACGGAACTAGGTAAAAATTATTATATTCTTTCCAGAAGACTAAAACTGCTTGGCCCCTTGGTTATGGACGATGGCGCTCAATTTCTAGCCACGGAAGATGCAAGAACTTACGAAAGATGATCTTATGCTCCAAGGTAATAGATGATGCCTATGACCAGGATGATCCAAAGTAGGACTGTTGCCAAAAGGGGCCTGTCGGTTAAAATCACCCTTTCGGGACTCTCGCCTTCCTTTTTCTCATAAATTATATACAAATATCTCATGACCGCATAAATAACTACCGGTACAGTGGCCATTAAGTATTTAGCATGTGTGATAGGCAACTCAAATTCTCCCAAAAGAGTAGAAACACTGCTGCGGGTGGTAATGGCCGGCTGTAAAAAAGCAAAAAAAGCATAAGCCAGCCAGGTGGAATTGGCAAACATGGTGGTTAAGCTGTCCAGCAAATTTTCGGGATAATGAAGCAGGGTTTCTCTGTGGCGGGAAGCTTGAGATTCCATCAGAGTTCGTTCCGACCGTCTTTTTCCAATAGCCAAGAACAAAGCTAGGGAAGTAATAGAAAGAAGAAACCAAACTGATAAATGGACATCAATGGCCCAGACTCCTCCGTAAACTCTTAACACAAATCCTGCGGCAATAACCAAAACATCAATCAAAATAACTTGTTTTAAGTAAGCTGAATAAAATACCTGCATTATTAAATAGGCAACCGCGGCAGCGAAGAAAGCAGGTGAAAGCTGATAAGCTATGGGTAAAAGCACTACTATTATTAAAAGCGCTAAACCAAGTGCCAGCGGAATAGGAATAAGCCCTGAAGCAATGGGGCGGAGCTTTTTGAAAGGATGAAGTTTGTCTCTTTCAATATCAAATACATCATTTAGTAAATAGGTGGCCGAGGAAAAAGCGCAAAAAAGAAAGAAAGCTGCCAGCGCTTTAATTTGATTTGTTGGATCAAGCAGAGTGCCGGAGAATATAAGCGCTGCAAAAACAGCAAAATTTTTTATCCATTGTTTGGGGCGCGACGCTTTAAGAAGTCCCCAAAAAAGTTTAGCCATAATATACCTCCCAGTAAACCCAGCGCTACTAAAATAGCTGCAAAGACTTTACCACTGCTACTTAAATTTAAGGCAACTGCGCCTAGAATAACAGATCCCAAAATGTAAAACAAGGAGATTTGTTGGTGAGTAAGACCTAGCTCCAGCAGTTTGTGATGCAAATGGCCGCGGTCTCCCCAAACAGGAGATCTTCCCTGCATGATTCTTCTTAAAAAGATGTAAGCAAAATCAGTGGCAGGGATTAAAAGTACCAACCCGGCTGTGGCCAGTTTTGCTCCGGATAAAATAGCCAGGACCGCAATCATAAATCCCAAAATAGTTGAGCCGGAAAACCCGGGGAAAATTCTAGCAGGATGCCAATTAAAAATCAAAAGCCCAAGACTGGCTCCGGTTGTGATAAAAGCAAGATTGGCAACTTTTGCTTGAGTAGGATCGCCGCTTAATGTTAGTTTTAAAGAGAGTAATCCTAGAATTAAGGAGGCTACAGTGGTGATGCCTGGCATTTGTCCATCAACGCCTTTACTCCAATTAATCATGTTCATAACCCAGACAATCCAGATTAGAGCCAGGATATAAGATAAAAAAAGAGGAAAATCAATAATCCCGCCTAAAGGATTGGTGACAAAATTTATGCCTATGCCGGAAAAAACCACAAAACCGGCAGCTATAAACTGGCCAAGGAGTCTTAAATACGGCGAGAAGTTGGGGTATTTATCATCCAGAAGCCCTATCAATAGCAAAATCAAAAGTCCAATCAAAATTCCGCCTGTTGTTTTTTCAAAAGGAATAAAAATAGTTGTTGCGATAATGATCCCTAAAAATACTGCCAATCCTCCTGCCCTGGGTACGGTACGCTTTTGTGTATGAGCAGGGTGCGGTCTTAACAAAGGGTTATCCAGCAGCTTAAATTTTTTGGCCAGCCAAACAGTTGGAAAAAACCCAAGAATGGTTGCGGTAAACGAGACAAGCAAAGGTATAAAAAAATTCATAAGAAAATAAAAATAATTTTTAAAATTGCAATGATTAATATGCTTGTGGTTATTAAAGAAGAAAGACTTAAAGCTATTTTTAAAAACGATTGGGAAGCATGCAGCTCGTGTGAAACCACCAGATTAATTAAAGTAATTAAAACTATGCTGGCAGGAATGATTAGAAATTGAGATTGGTTGGCCAGTTGCCGTTCGCCCCAGGGTAAAGAGTAAAAAAGAGGAAGCTGCCAGGGCAAAAGCTTTAAAAAAAATAACACCCCAAGAGCCATAACTGCGGCAGTGATCATAGAAAAAAAAGTTGTCCAATTATAAAGTTTTTGCATAAATTAAACTTTTTCCAAAAGACGGGCTTTGTTGGTGACCCTAAACTCCAGTTTTCTGCCGAACATTAAAGAAGTTTGGGCATCAATGGCAGGCAAAGATGAGATAGTAATTAGAATAATGGGAACAAACAGCCATTGCAAATACGACCAAAGTTTTTGGAAAAAATTCCAGTTAGCCGGTCTTTTAGGCACTGTTTTTTCGTGAACATAAATGGTGGCAAAAAGACCCAAAAAAGCAATGGTTAAAACCCAAGAGGAGATAATGGGCAGATTGACTGATAAAACAGACAGTTTAAAATTGGGATTTACCAGAGGGATCAACAGCCCGCCAAAAGTAACAAAAATGGCCAGAAATCCCCACTTTAAATCGCCCCATATCTTAAAAAGCAATTTATCGGTTTTGTCCCAAAAGTTAACTTCTTTTTTGAAATACTGTTTAACAATAAAGGGGATATGTTCCACCCCATAAGCCCAACGTTTGATTTGTAAGTATTGATTTTGGAAAGTTTTAAAAAGAGTGGTGTCTTGAACAGCATCGGCGGAAATCGGCAAAAAATGGGGAATAACTTTGTAATCTCCATTGAAATGATAATAAGCTTTCCAGTAAAAACCCGAGTCGTCATTGACTTTATCAGGTATCCAAAGGCCAATATCCAAAAGACTTTTAAGGGAGATTGACATTGATGAATAATTGATATATTTATCCGATCCCACCATTTCTGCCATTTGCCAAAAACTGGTCCCGGTGGCCATGAGTCTCATGGGGGTTGGTGTTTGCCAGTAATTATTGTGATACAGAAATACTCCGGTGAAACTTCTTTTATCCCTTTCTTTTATTGGCTGGGACAAATATTTATGTAAAGACCCTGCCAGAAACTCCGGATGCAATACAAAATCTGCATCAATGGTTGTCACAAAACAACTATCTTTTTTGATACCTCTTTTTGAGAGTTCTTTAATGGCATTTTTAATCATCCAGTTTTTATTGGAACCTTGTCCCGCTACCTCACCTTTAAGGCCGTAAGGATGAATGGTAGTAAATACTCCGGCTATTTTACCTTGGAGGCTTTTTTGAAGATAGCGTAAGGTTTCCTTAATTTTTTCCTGATCGTCTTTTTCCTCAAAACCAACAGCCAGAAAGATTTTATCTTTAGGAATAGAAGAATTTAATATGCCATTGAAAGTGCTTGCCAGGATGTATGGAGGCTCTTTATAAGTTGGGACAAGGATTAAATGATAATATTTTTCCCAAATATGGGGAAAATCGCTCTGCAACAGCTTTAACCAGTTTTGTTTTCTGGCATCTTCCATTTTACGGTATCCAACGATAATTAAAGCCCCAATTCGGAGCCCTGTCAGAAGCCAGTAAACATCAGCTATGAGAATTAAATAAGCTACAGCGTATGGCATGGTAAAAGAAAGCCAAATAGGAGAAGTTAGCGCCAGCCAGGTTAAAGCGCCGGGAAAAATTTCCAGGATTCTGACAAATACACCTTCATGTTTTAAAACAAATTCCCGCTCTTTGTTTTCAAAAAAAAGAAATCGTTTGGATAAAAGATGATGGATAGAAAGACCCAAACCTGCTCCTACCAAAAAATAGGCAAGTAAAACATTAAGTCCCGGCAACACTCCTCCGGCGAAAAATCCCACAAGGATACCACTTAAAAACAAAACAAGCCCGGCTAGGGCATAGTTAAAAGATAGGGTCAGGAGCAGTTCTGACAGATAGAAAAATAACAAGAGCCCGAAAGCAAAGGACAATAAAATGCGCATAAACTTATCTTAAAGTGTAATCAATTTGAGCGTAGAAAGCAAATGATTCGCCTGCTGGCGGATCATCCTGAGCGAAGTCGAAGGATCTGTTTTACATTTAGTGAGGTTTGTTTTGCTACTTCTTCTAGGGTTAGCCCTTTTATTTCTGCAACTGCCTGGGCTATTTCTAAAACAGAAGATGGTTCATTGCGCTGGCCACGCTTGGATTGGGGAGGCAGAAACGGGCAATCAGTTTCCAAAACAATTCTTTCCAAGGGAATTGTTTTGACAGCTTCCCTTAAGTAGTCATTTTTAGGATAAGTTAAATTACCGGCAAAAGAAACCAAGAAATTAGTATTATGTAGAATGTAGCTGGTAGTATGGGAAAGACCAGAGTAACAGTGGTAAATACCAAAACTATCCTTGGTCATCTCTATTGTTTCATCCCAAGCCTCGCGGCAGTGGACTATTAAGGGTAAATTTAATTTTTTGGCCAAATCAATTTGAGCTTGAAAAAGCTTTCTTTGTCCATTCTTAGTTTGTTCATCAACTTCCTTGTAATCCAAGCCGCATTCACCAACAGCTACAACTTTCTCCGGTGCGCTGCGGTATATTTCCTCAAGTAGTTTACCCTGAGCGAGCGGAGCGAGTCGAAGGGATTCATGGGGATGGATGCCAATGGTTGATTTAACTGTTAAACCTTTTAATTTTTTAGCTTGTTCTAATGCTTTTTGTGAAGTTTTAACATCAACACCTACATTTATTATAGTGTTAACTCCGGCATCTAAAGCCCGCTTAATGACCTCATCAAAATCTTCCTTATATGAATCCCAATAAAGATGTGCATGGGTGTCAGTTAACATGATTAAATTCTAGGAAAAAGAGCTGGTGCAGATTTAATTTTTCCTGAAAATTGTTGAAGGATTTTTGCGGCAGTTTCGGGTAAAAAGGGCTGCAAATTGTATGCTATATGTTGAATTTTTTTAACCAAATCTTCTAGAACTTCTTTTGTCTTATCTCCGGATAATTCCCAGGGTTTTTTCGCGTTAACCTTTTTATCAGTTTCTGTTATTTCTCCCCAAATATGGTTTAGCGCTTCATTAAATTTATAGTTCTTCAGATGAACTGTCATTTTAGGATCAAAAGATTGATCCGCTTTACTCGCAATGACGGAGTTAGTTTCGCAAAGTTTTGCCACCCGGGCCACCAGATTTCCCAAACCATTGGCCAAATTGGCATTATAACTTTCATGAATTCTCTCAAAAGTTACATCGCTATCCTCAAAAGTATTTAGCTCATGAGCTATAAAAAATCTTACAGCGTCTGTTCCGTATTTTTTTACAAGTTCAAACGGATCAATCACATTCCCCAAACTTTTACTCATTTTCTGTCCTGCATTGGTGATAAAGCCGTGAATAATAATTTGTTTGGAATTTGGTAGTCCTGCAGATATTAACATGGCTTGCCACATTGCAGATTGTTGTCTTAAGTTATCCTTCCCTGCCACTTGTATTGCAGGCCAGAATTCATTAAATTTTTTCTCATCTTCAGGCCATCCAAGAGTAGAAATGTAACATGCTAAAGCATCAAACCAAACATAGGATACATGCTTTGGGTCATTAAACACAGGAACACCCCAAGGTAATTTATCTTTGAGTCTTGAAATGCTAAAATCTTGAAGTCCTTTTGAAACAAATTCCTTAATTTCTTTTAAGCGGAAATCCGGTAAGACAAATTGGGGATTTTTTTCATACAAATCTAAAAGAGGTTTTTGATATTTGGAAAATTTAAAGAAATAGTTTTCCTCTTCAATGATTTCAATTTCTAAATTTGGATGAATTGGACACTTATCATTTTCCAGTTCTGAATCTGTTTTTTCCAACTCACATCCCACACAGTATTTAATTTTGTAATCTTTTTTATAAATATCTCCATTTGCAAGACATAGCTTCCAAAATTCCTGGGCAGCTTTTTTATGATTTGGACTGCTGGTTCTTAAAAAATTTGTATAACTTAGGTTTAAAGATTGTTTTAAGGCATCAAATTTAGCAGCGTATTCATCTACATAAGCTTGAGGATCTTTTTTTTGTTCTAAAGCTGCCCTATAAATTTTAATACCATGTTCGTCAGTGCCGGTGTTAAAAACAACTTCCTCTCCCAATAATCTATGATACCTGGCAATTATATCTGCTTGAACTATCTCCATGGCAAAACCCAGATGCGGTTCTGCGTTTACATAAGGTAGCGTGGTTGTGATGTAGAATTTTTTCATTGTTTCTTTTTGTGTAGATGTGTCAGTTTAGATATTCCTGAAACAGAAGTCAAATTTTGTTTACTTTTTGTTTTTTTAAAATAACTTAAAAGTAGTCCCACAGTAACAATTATTAGTACTACAGAAACAAAATTTAAGGCATCTAGGGCTTTTAATAAAAACAAAAAAATTATCCCCAAAGATATTGATGTTGAAAAAAAGATAAATCTAAGAAATAAATTTAATGTAGCAGTTAAGCCTAAAAATAAAGGCACAAAAAATGCCAGAATTTGAAATAAAGAAGCCTGGGTTAAGCTTTCCGGATATGGGACATAGAAAATAACATAAATAAAAACTCCCCAAAAAAATAATGCTGGAAAAATTTTAATAAAATTCTTGGACATGTATTTATTGTAGCCTAAACTTTTGCTATTGCAAAATAAGAGTCAGTAAGAAAATTAGATAATTTTTAGTTCCTCTAAGTTTGTTTTTTGTATTGTTATGGGGTATACTTACTGGTTGTTATGGGAGAAATAGATAAACCATTATTAAGCGAAGAAGATGTAAGGGCAGCAGAAAAACGCGAGGGTGATTATGCCAAACACCCGGTCATTCTGGCTTTAGATAGACATCAAATAGAAATTGCCTGTTTTATTGAAGGTTACTTTGCAATACAAGATGGCCAACCTGGAGAAACCAGGACTAAAGAGGGTTACTTAAGAGGCTCTTCCGGTTTTTTAATTGAAGCTATTACAGAAGCTAGTCCTTATACCCTTCAACCGTTAGAACTAGTTGCAATTTGGTCACGGGTTCTGGAATTATTTCCTGATGGTCCAGGTGATATGGGTTATCATCCCAGGTATGCTTTAGCAGGTATAATATCAACTGTTTATGCTGTTTCAGGATCGGTTAACACAAAATGGTTGGATTTTCCCATGACTTATCTTAGAGATTTAAGCTTACCAGCTGAAGTCTTGCAAGATAGAGATGGAGCATCGTGCGTTTTTCACCGACTAGCAGAGATAAGGCTAAATTTTTTGGAGGTAGATTATTATAAATGGGGTAGCAGGATAGATTTTGGGTCGTTAATGGATAGAGCGCTTAACGACGACTCAACAGCAAAAAGCGAAATTATGTCGCGATTAGAGGGGTTTAAAAGACGCGATACTCCTGTTTTGTGCCAGCTTATTGAAAATTTTGGTAACGGAATGACATATGCTAGCACTTTAGTGGAGCGTCTCTTAAGAATAGAATAAACTTAGATCCCCACCACTCCAAAAGTTGAACCGGTTGAATTTTTGGAGACTTCAATTTTTAATACTTGCTTTTTTAGATAAAGTGCGATAGGATAATAATCGTGGAATGAAAGAGTTTTTACTCTTCACGACCCCAACGCTCATTCAGCCAAAGGGTGAGGCATTCCACTTTTTATTTTCTTATTCGGCGGTCCATTACAGAATAAAATATTTTATTTCCTAATTTATCTTCTATTAATATAACCCTAATTTTTCTATCCTCTTTTTTGCCATCGTAGCTTACTTTTAATACTGCCTCTAAAGCATAAAATTTCCTATTTCTTTTAGTGGTAATGTTTTGAATGGTTGTTGAAGTGGTAATAATTTCTTTGGCAAAAGGCAATAATTTATATCTTCTGTAAGCATCTTGATGCGTTCTTCTTTTTCTGGCTTTGTCGGAACCGGATAGATGTTTCCATCCCAAAAGTGATATTCTTATTTTGCTTTTTAATGCCGGAGAATATGTTTTTTCTTTTCTCCATTCTTGGTAAAAAATCCAAGCTTCATTTTTAACTTTCTTAAAACTCGGCATAGATAAAATATAACATAAGTTCAAAAAACTAGGTACCAATTACCTCAAAAGTAGAACCAGAGGAATTTTTGGAAACTTCAATGCGGACAGGGAATTCTTCTTTGAGCTCTTCCAGATGAGTGATAATGACAATTTTTTCAAAATCATTTTTGATTAAATCCAGCACCTCCACAATGCGGCTGCGGCCCTGACTATCTTGAGTTCCAAAGCCTTCATCAATCACCAAAAACTGCAGTCTTGCCCCGGCCCGCCGGGTCAGCAGTTTGGACAGGCTTAAGCGAATGGCAAAATTTACCCTGAAAGCCTCACCCCCTGAATACATTTCATAAGGTCTCTCGCCCATCTCGTCAGAGATAATAATATCCAAAGTTTCTATAATATTATCCGTGGTTTTCCCCTCGCGTTGCGTTAGAAAGCTTACTTTCATCCGGCCTTCGGTTAATTTATCCAAAAGCTTATTGGTTTCATCTTCAATTTCCGGAATGGCAGTTTCTATAATCATGGCTTGTATGCCTTTTTTACCAAAAGCTAAAGAGAGCTCTTCAAAAATACTTTTTTCTTTTTCCAAAATTTCTTTTTCCTGCACTTTTTGTTTATTCAATTTTTCCATTTGTTCTGCTCTGGAAATTAATTCTGTTGCCTGTCCCATTAAACCTTGGGCTTTTTTTTCTTCTTCTTTTAACTCCTCCAGTTTTCTTTCTTTTTCTACCAAACTTCCTTCGGTTTTAGGCAGTTTATCTAATTCTGCCTGCGATTTTTCTACCTGTAGCTTTTTATTTTTAAATAACAGTAGTAACTCTTCTCTGGTTTTTTTCTCTGTTTCCAAAGAGGCTCTATCTTGCAAACTTTGCTCTTTTTGTTTTTGCAAGTTTTCCAGTTCTTTCAGCGAATTTTCCAAATCACTTAATTTTTCCGGATCAATTTTTAAAAGAGATAAATTATTTTCCAGTTTTTTCAAATCTGCTTCTTCTTTTTCTGTTTTGATTTCTGATATGTTTTTTCTTAACGCATCACTCTTAACTCTTAACTCCAAACTCACTTTATGTTTTTGGTCTTTGCCAATTTCCTGTCCACAAGTGGGGCATTTGGCACCTGGCAAAGACATTTTTTTTAATTCTGTTTCTAAATCATTCAATTGATTTTGTAAAGCTTTTTTCTGTTCCAATTTAACATTTAACCCTCCCTGTATTTTAGATAATTCATTTTGTAATATAAGTTTTTCCTGCTGCTTTTTTCTTAATTCTTCTAGCTCTACTTTCACTTTTTGCAACTCTTCTATTTTTTGATCTATTTCTTCTTGACTCTTGACTCTAGACTCTAGACTCTTGATCCTCTCCGCCCTTTCCTTTCCTTGTAATAAAATTTGATCCAATTCTTTTTGTTGTTCTGTTAGATTTTGCAAAATCTCTTTTTGTTTTTGCAAGTTTTTTAATTCATCTTCCAAAGCTTTAATACTGCTTTCAATTTCCTGAACTTTTTTTGTTTGTTCATGTAAAATTTTCTCTCTTTCCTCTTTTTGGGAAAGCTCGGCTTCGATTTCCAAAAGCTGGTATTCAAGCAGTTTTAATTTATTTTGAGCCTCTTTAACTTTTTCCCGGGCTTTTTCTTCCAGCTCGTCATAATGGGACAACCCCAAAATATCTGCCAAAATTCTTTTCCTGTCAGATGGACCTTTGGTGGTAAATTCATCGGCATGGCCTTGACGCAAAAATGAGGAGTTGGTAAAGGTTTCAAAAGATAAATGCAAGCAGTCAATGATTTTTTGCTGGGTAGCTTTGATGGTTCCTTCGGTTAAATTATTTCCTAGCCCTGAGCTTGCCGAAGGGTTGCCTGACCAAAATTCCAAATTACTGGAACCGCCGTGAATTAAGCTTCGTTGTCTTTTTACTACAAACTCATGCCCGTCCAACTCAAACGAAAATTCCACAAACATTTCTTTGGCACCAAGATGAATTAAATCATCTCCGGAATCCCCGGCCCTTGACCAGCCCCACAAGCACCAGGTGATGGCATCCAAAAGGGAAGATTTGCCAGCCCCATTAGGCCCGGAAATTGCAGCTAGTTTAAATTTTCTAAATTTAAGCTCCGGCACATTTTCCCCATAACTGGTAAAGTTTGATAGTTTAAGTGAAACAGGAATCATGTGGAGTTAGTATAATGAAATAAAGAGGCCTTGACAACTATCCCATAAAATGGTAGAATACTCAAAATTATGATTAATGTAGAAACATTTTTAGCAGAAACATTGAAAGGACTGCCAGAAGATCATCCTGACAGGAAGGCGATCTCTGGTATGTTAGCTTCTGCCCAAAAACATACAGGGGCTCATGAGGAAGTTCTTGTTAAACTAACCCTTGTAGATCAGGACAGACAGCTAAGAGATGCCATGCGTCCTTTTGTTCAAGAATATTCAGCTGCCGCAGTTCACACACCAGATTTAATTAACCAGACATGGCAAGGTATATGGAAAGTTATAGGGGAGAGAGTTGAATATGCGTACCAAGTTCCAGCTTGTGACCGCACCCCAGAAGAATTAGCCCAACTACAAAAAGAGAGCAGGGCAGTGCTACTTTTACCAAGTGATATTTACACGCCAGAGGGACTTGTAAGATTAGGTAGAACCTTTCCTTTAATGAGAAGCTGGACTACTGATCCAAAAGAGGCGGCAAGAATTTCACATGGATCAAACACCGGTGGTTGTATTGATATTGAGATGAACCCTTATGCTCCTTATAGAACTTCAAAAGGGTATAACCAACAGGAATTAGTAGATAGGATAATAGCTGATGGTAGAGGTGGTCAAAGGCTTCCAACTTACTTAGTGGGTTCTCAATTTAGCCAGCTTTTAACAGAGCGATATTTTGATATAAATACTTGGTCGAGGTTATTGGGGTCTTCCCACGGAGGCAGCATGCTGTGTGCTTACTTCTACTCGGGTGGTGAGGCTAGTGTCAACTACTGGGATCCGCAGAATCAGTATCCGTACTTGGGTGGCCGTTCTGAGGGAGTCAAAAGAGCTTAAATCTTTGACCCTTTGATCTTTTTGTTCCTTTGAACTTCTGACTTTTTTCTGCTACACTAAATTTGAAAGTAGGTTAATGAATCAATCCTCATGTTAGGGTTGGTCACCGAAATTGTTGTTTTTCAGCAACATGTCAGAGTTTTAAAAATTAAGGTTTTTAAAAGAGTACACCAGAAAGACAAGACACTCCTTGTCTGGTACTGGCGGAGATGTCCATTTTTAATAATGTACTGCTCCCAGATAAAATACAGTGGTAAGAGGAATCAAGCCACAGTGATAAGAGGGTATCAGACAAATAATTGGGGTCTTCCCACGAAGGCAACATGCTGAATGCTAACTTCAACTCGGATGGTAAGGCTAATGTCAACAACTGGAATCCGCAGAATCAGAATCCGAACTTGGGTGGCCGTTCTGAGGTAGAGTCTTGTCTTTCTATTAAAAGAAAATTTAAATTGCTTTTAGGGATTTTCGCCATCCTCCAAGCATCCTACCGATCTCTTGTAGGGAAGACTCAAGCTGAAGGTATTTTTTGTTATCTAGCGCTTGAATGTCTTTTGCTAGTCTTATTAGGATTTTTAAAAGGTCTACCGATGTGATGGATTTTTCAACTAAAGGCAGTTTATTCTCTCTAGTTGTAGCTCCCGTCATAATTACCAGTTTAAACATTTCTAAGGTCAGGTTGTCCAGTTTTTGCCCTAAGCTGTAGCGGTCTTTTTTGGGAAAGGACTTTAAGTACTGGTACAATAATTTGTAGAAGTCATAAATTTTGGCAAATATGGGAATGTTAAAATCGTTACCTGTCCTGTCCTGTCCTGTCCTGTCCTGTCCTGTTCTGTCCTAAGTTCCTGCTTTGGTAATTATTCATATGCTTTATTCCCAGCTTATCTCAATAGAACATCTCTTACAAGCCTGGGAAGAGTTTAAAGTCGGAAAGAGAAATAGAAAGGATGTTCAGTTTTTTGAAAGGAATCTTGAAAATAATTTATTTTTCCTAAATCAGGCTTTAATAAAAAAGACTTATCATCATTTCAGTTATACAGCCTTTAATATCTATGATCCCAAATTCCGTCATATCCATAAAGCCTTGGTAAGAGACAGAATCGTTCACCATGCAGTTGTATCTTTAATTGAACCTATTTTTGATAAAATCTTTATCTACGACTCTTATTCCTGTCGAAAGAACAAAGGTACTCATAAAGCAGTGGACAGGTTAGAAAAATTTACTAGGATTGTTTCTAAAAACTATACCAGAGGATGCTGGGCACTAAAGCTGGATATAAAAAAGTTTTTTCCTTCGGTAGACCATGAAATCCTCGTAAGACTTTTAAATAAGAAAGTTACTGATCCGGATATACTGTGGTTACTTATGAATGTTATAGAGAGCTTCCAATCAGACCAAGGAAAAGACAAAGGTATCCCACTAGGAAATTTAACAAGCCAAGTCTTTGCCAATATTTATATGAATGAGTTAGACCAGTTCATCAAACATAAACTAAAGGTTAAATACTATTTAAGATATGCAGATGATTTTGTGATTATCTCCAGTAAACGAGTGGATTTAGACCAATATCTTGAACCCATCATTTCATTTTTAAACGATCGTCTAAAATTGTGTTTACATCCAAAAAAGATTATTCTAAGAAAACTCAGCTGGGGCATTGATTTTTTAGGTTATATTGTTTTGCCCCACTATATTTTACCAAGAACTAAAACAAAAAGAAGAATGTTTAAAAAATTAGAACAAAAAAGAGAATTACAAAATTTTAATCAATCCCTGCAAGCTTATTTGGGATATCTAAAACATGCCAATTCATTTAAAATAAAAATGGAACTTTTTAATTTTCTAAAATGATGTTTTGGCGCGCATTTTTTTAAAATCCCTCTGTTTCTCCGCTTACAATGGTAAGTTTTCCTAAAAGAGATTTTTTGGTGGATTTTATGAGAAGGGCAGTTAATTTTTTGTCAATTTGCTCAAGCGATAGATTTGCAGAAACTCCAATCTACTATTAGTAATAGGCAAGCTTTGTTTGTAATAAAATCCTTCATCAAGCAAAAGCCTGTGTCTGTAAAATTTTCGGGGCATCTTTGGTGGAACTTAATTTCTCGACCAACTCGTTAATAGCTCCCTCGATAGTTTTTAATGATACCCAAGGATAACCGTCGTGAATTGCATCAATCGTATAACCCTCTTTAAGACGTTGAATTATCACAGCAATAGGTATTCTGGTTCCCGCAATGCAGGGAGCTCCGCCCATAGTTCCCCTTTTGGAAGTAATGTAATTTTTCATGATTTGATTATACATCAAAATTAACTATCTAGCAATTGGCTGTCCTAGTTCAGTACTTTTGAGACAATCTCCTTTCTTGTAAGTACTGGTAGGGTGACAAATATTCCAGTGACTGGTGTGGTCTTATTTGATTATACCAAGAAAGCCAAATATTTAGTTTTTGTTTAAATTCCTCCGGATACAGCAGGAAATCTTCACTGTCAAAGATGAATTCATCCTGGATAGTCCAGTTAAATCTCTCAACATATCCATTGGTTTTAGGGTGTCTGGGATAGCTGAACAGGTGAGTTAATCCAGCCTGTCTTGCAGCCTCTTCAAAATACAACTTAAATTCAGATCCATTATCTGTTTGGATAGTATGGATTTTATACCAGGCAGTTTGGAGAATAGTTTTAAGGAAGTTGGCAGCATATTTTGAATTAGTGGATGGAACAAGCTCCACCCAGGCTTGTTTAGAGACAATATCAACAGCAGTCAGGAAGTAATAGTATTTATTCAGGTAATGGAACTTTACTCCATCCAGTTGAATATATCCCGGTGGCTGGTCTTTCATATTAGGACATAACCTAATCCTTTGTTTTTTAGTCCTATCAATCCTCATTCTCCTTCCCTTAGCTTTTCCTGCAAAAAAGAGTCTATTCCTCTTAATCACCCTGCCTATGCTGGACTGGGAAACAGGCTCTAACCCTTCTACCAGACAAAATTGGTCAACAAACCTTTTAATTTTAGCCTTACCCATCCTGGGATAGTCTTTTCTCAACTGTTTAATTAGGGAAACCACCCCTAAAGGGGTCATTGCTACCCTGATATGAAGGGGTCTAGTATTCCCCGGGACTAATGAATTTAACCTCTTGCCGGAATCCTCATACTTTTTCTTCCACCTGTAGAGGGTTGCCCTTTTAAGCTCAGGGAAAGCTATTTGAGTAGCTTCAAACCCTCCTTGGTAGAAAACTGACAGGACATGGAACCTGAACTTAGCTCTATCACTGGCATCAAAACCTAAAATTGTTTGATATGTAGTCATGAGACTAATATAGTCTCTTCTGGATAATTTTGGGAACCTATAAATTATCTTGTTAAAATCACTTGGCAAAATCGTTTACTGTCTCATATGTATCTGAACTTCTACATTGGCCGGTAAAATTTGACAATTTTCTAAAATGATGTTTTGGCGCGCATTCTTTTAAAATCTTTGTCCAGAGTAAATATTTCATCCAGTTTAAAATCTTTGTATAATACATAAGTAGTGGCATCGGTGAAAGAAATTTTATGATCGGAAAATTTAACAATAACTGCCAGGGCTTTTTTGAAAATTGTTGGATCAATCAATAAAATTCTTAACTCATCCCTCTCCTGCATTTTTTCCAAGCCCGTAATCAACTGTTTCAGAATATGTTTATTTTGTTTGGCGCTAAACCATGTCAGGAGTTCGTCCAAGACATAATCAGAAGTTAAAAGAACAACTTTTTGTTGCAGGAATAGTTTCATTCTCAAGACACAATCTTCGTGGAAAGCCTCTTGCTTAATAAAATAGGCAATAAAAGCGCTGGTGTCTATAAAAACTTTCATGGATTAGTCGGTGAAGTAGATCTCATCAACATTTTGTGCAAAGTTAGTTTTTTTGTTTGTTTTAAGATCGACAAAACCTGCCATTTGATCCAGAACAGAGTATTTTTTATTTGATTTTCTGGGCATAGCTACACGGATAAGTTGCTCTGATATTCTATCTATAGCTTGTCTAATGATACTTGAACGTGAGATGTCGTCAAAATTATCAAGGACAGCAACAGAATTAGGATTAAGGTAAACTTGGTATCTTTTCATATATATACATCATAACATATGGTGTATATTTTTGTCAATATCTCAATTGTCTAGAAGTTGGGTGGCGTGCTGCAGCAATTCTTTTTGGCGGGTTTTGTCATATTGTTTGGCCTCAAAATATTTCCCCAAAGCCTCAATAGGGGTTAAGCGTTCTACCTCTTCTTGGCCATCTATTTTTAAGCGTTCTTTTCTTTCCACATTCCGGGAAATACCGGCAATTACGTGAACCCCGTCAAGCGATTTTTTAATTTTGGCCATGTCTAAACTTTCATTTAAATCAGCCGGAATATTAATTATTACTCTTACAATTTTATCCTGAACTTCATGTTTTTTAATTTCTGTTAAAATAGTTTTAGTGGGGTCTGGATCTGTTGGTTTTAAGTTTACTTCAATGGTTAAAAATTGTCTGGCATTGGTGGAAATAAAACGAAAATTGGTTTTTTTACTGATGATTTCTACCAAGCAAAATCCTTTTTCTTCTTTTTCTTCTCCAAAATCAATCCGCTGGGGCGAACCTGAATAAACTACCAATGGATCTTTACTTAAAACCTGGTGTTTGTGAATATGGCCTAAGGCCACATAATGCAATCTTCGATCTGTTAGAAGCGATAGGGGAATGGTGACATCATTTTGGATGGCCAGGCCTTTTTCAGATCCAAAACTGGCTCCTTCCACCTCGGCATGGGATAGAAAAACAGCAGGGGAGTCAATCTTGATTTTGTCATATAAAAGTTTAAGTTTTTCAGCCACAGTTTTGTAGTCATTTTTATGCAGCCAGGGTAAAGTAATAATCTGTAAATTTCCTGATTTGGTAGGAATAGTTAAAAGTTCGGGTTTTCTGGAAACCCAGACATTGTCTATTTCAAGGGCCGAATAAATATCTAAAGTATTGGCTTTGCCCTCGGCATTGGGGGTGTCATGGTTTCCCACCACCAAAATAACAGGAATAGTTTTGGCCAGTTTTTTAATTCTTTCCCCAAAACCCCGTTGCTGGGTGGGATTAGGGTCACGGGTTTTATAAGCATCTCCGGCAAAAATAACTGCGTCTACTTCTTCCGCAAAAGCCTTCTCCACTATAAAATCAAAAGTCTCAAAAAAATCCAATAATCTGGTGGAAAGCCCTGTTTGAGGATCAAGTTTCCCATAATTTTCCATGCCAATATGCAGATCGGAGAAATGAAGTAGTTTCACGATTGGATTATATCATGGTACAATCTCAAATTATGTTTGAAAATCGAGTAAAAAAACTCAAAGAACAGATAGCAAAAGATAAACTGGATGCGGTTTTGGTTTCCAGCGTTTCCAATATTGAATATCTGACAGGATATTCTAATTTTTCCAAAGACGAAAGGGAAGCATATATTTTTGTGGGAAAATTTTTTGGCTATATCATTACTGACGGCAGATATTCAGAGGCGATCAGAATACAAGTACCTCACTTAAAACTTTTCGAAAGAGGTCATCAGAAGAAAACATCAGATCTTTTTAAAAAACATCAAAAAGAAATTAAAAATTTAGGGATTGAGGAAGATAATTTAACAGTTTCAGAGCATAAAGAGCTAAAAAAGCATTTTAAAAACATTCAGCATTTTGATGCAGGCAGTTTAAGAAGTATTAAAACTCAAGAAGAAATTTCTAAAATAGAAAAAGCATGTAAAATTGGAGATTTGGCATTTGATTATATCTTGGAAAAGATAAAAACCGGCATAACAGAAAAAGAAATTGCCAAAGAGTTGGAAAACTTTATTAAAAATAAAGGGGCAGTAATTTCTTTTCCGTCTATTGTGGCTTTTGGCAAAAATTCCTCTGTGCCGCATCATCAAACAGGCGATAAACGATTAACGATTGACGATAAACTGATCCTCTTGGACTTTGGGGTAAAAATAGACGGTTATTGTTCTGATATGACAAGAACTGTGTTTTTTGGGAAACCTACTGAAAAACAAAGAGAAATTTACGAAACTGTTTTAGAAGCTCAAAAAAGAGCAGTTGATTTTGTTAATAAACAAATTAAAAACGGCAAAATAATTAAAGCAAAAGATGTTGATAAAATTGCCAGAGACTATATTAAATCTGTTGGATTCCCTGATATTCCACATTCGCTGGGACATGGTATTGGTCTGGAAGTCCATGAACATCCCAATCTTTCTCCCAAAAGCAAAGATATCTTAAAAGAAGGCATGGTTTTTTCCATAGAGCCGGGAATATACATACAGGGTGAAGGTGGGGTTAGAATAGAGGATTTATTTGTTTTGGAAAAAGGAGTTTTAAGAAAATTAACCCATGCTTCTGTAGAACCAGAAATCACCTAACTTTTTAAAGGGTTTCCAGTTTTTAAAATGATAAGTTTGAGTGATAACAACTGACCCCTTTTTTAATTCTCTTTTTAATTTTTCTTCCAGTTTGTTAACTCCTTTATGTAGAAGATAAATGTAAACAATATTGCCGTTAGAATAATTTTTAGAAAAAATATTGCCATGATAGAATTTAGTATTTGCTAAATGATGGGCTTTCCATCTGGAATATAAAACTCTAATCCAAGATTGTTCAATACCGCACGAGTCGGTCCCCAGTTGTGCAGCCTCAATGACTACTCTGCCATCTCCAGAACCCAGCTCATAAAATTTTTTGCCTTTTTTAACTCCGGCCAGTTTTAAAATTTTTCTGATATTTGTCATCTTGGTGGGGACAAAAGGAGCATCAGATCCGGCAAACCAACTTAAGCCGATTAGACAACCTAATAAAATACCACCGGAAATAATTAGCGTGAGATCCATTTTAATAAAAATACTTTCAGCGGCATTAATTTATCAACTAAAGTAAACATTAAGTAAACCGGCCAATTTAAAATCAGATCAAAAGTTCCGATATATTCAACTAACTGCCCCCCATATCCTTGTTTAAATTTATGAAATCCACGTTTAAAATCCGCTCCCCACATATCAAATTTTTTAAAGCCCTGCCTGCCGGCAGGCAGGGCTAATTTTTTCCCTAACTTTATAGCTTCCCAGGCCACTAAATTATTTGCCATTACTTCCGGATGAAGTTTGGAAGATCCGCCGTAAGGATAATATAAAGTGTCTTTAAAATTTAATAACATCCATGCTGTTAAGGGTTCATGTTTGTAAAAAGCAATTAGTAATCTGGCTATGTTGGCATCACGCAAAGTTTGCCAGACTTTTCTGTGATAATTTTCATTATGTCCATGGTAACCTTGTCTTTGGGTAGTTTCAAAATAAAGTTTTAAATAAATTTCAAAAGCTTTATCATCTGAACTTTGCTCCACTTTGACTCCATGTTTTTGTGCTACTTTAATGTTATATCTGGTTTTGGGATGCATGTTTTTAAGTAGTTCTTCTTCTGACTTTGTTAAATCAATAATAAAATTATATTTGGTAAAAAGAGGTTTAGGCGATTTATGAAAATCTGACGACTGACGACTGACGACTGACGACTGAACATCTGGTTCTATTTTAATAAATGCGCAATTTTGTTCTTTGCCGATTTTTTTGAGTGCCTTTGCCAGTTCTTTATCAGGTACAGGACCCTTAGGTAGATATCCTACATACTGATTAGTAAAGGGAATTTTATGAAAAGTTAATTGGAAAACCCTTGATAATTTATTACCATGATAAAGGCCATACCGCAAAACCGGTATGCCCAAAGATTTTCTAAATTCCCCCCATTCCCATGACTGCATAACATGGGTGACTAATTTATTATATTGCTGTTTGTTGGTAAATGGCCGCAAATCCATGCGACCATTGTATCAGAATATGGTGATTTTGGCTTGCTGGCGAAGGGTTTGGAATTTTTCATTAAAAATTTGAGAAAGTTTCTGTTGTTTTAATAAATCTTCTGCCTCCTTAACTTGTTTGGCAGAGTCGGTGGCCCGAAGTTGATCTTTGCCGGTTTGCAAAAATTTATCTAACTCTTGCGCCGAAACAGTTGTCTCTTTTGTGTAAAGTTTTTCAATGGACAGTTGCAGCTTAAGCTGGTTCTTTATAGAATCTCTGTTTTGTCCTTGAGAAGAAAGAATTTCATCCATAGCTTTTGTTCCTCCAACAGATGTTTCAATCTCCTGAATTTTTTTAGTAATTTCCTCATCTGTTGCCAAGGCATTATTTTTGGCCGCCTCCCCAAGAATAATCTTTTCATTAATTAATTGATTTAAGGTTTGAGTGCGGAATTGTTTATTTAAGCTCATTTGCAACTCCAAATTGGTAACAGGAGAACCATTGATCATGGCTGCAATAAACCAACCTTTCTTGAAGTTGGCTAAAAGTATCAACCCCACAATTATTAAAACAACATAGAATTTTTTTGAGGAGCGAAAATTTTTAAAAGAAGATAATTTATTTAGCAAAATATTCACTTTGCTAAAAGGATAACCCGGATTTGATTTTTCAACTGCTTTTTTTGCCATCTTTGGATATTAGCAGAAGCATTTGCAGTTTGGCAAGAGGCAGTTTATGATTAGATTATGCCCAAAGGATTTGCCGCTATTCCTGTCTTGCTGGTTCTGGCTTTGGCAGCAGCAGGACTGGTTGTATATTTTAATTTACCCCGCTCTATAAATATTCCTGTTAAACCCATTCCTTCAGAGGAAAGTTTGCCGGCTTACCAAAATGAAAAATTAGGTTTTGCAATGAATTATCCAAAAGAACTTACAGTGAAAGAAGATTTGGAAGAGGAGTTTGACAAAAGAGGGAACGGGACTTTTAGAAAAAACTTTACCGGTTATGTGGGATACGAACCGGAAAAGGTTTTGGGAGCAGTGGTGGTCTTGGGCAAATCTAACTCATATGATACAAATCCTTTTACTCTTTGGGTTTTTAACAATGACAACAATTTAGCAATTGATCGTTGGCATCAGGACTTTTGGTACTATCCTTTTGTCTGGGGAGATTTTACTTACACTGGTAAATTTAGTTTAGCTCCCAAAGACGAAGCAACTGTTTCAGGACAGATGGGAAAATCAGGAATAATTGATTATAGGGAAGGCAAGCCAAAGTTTATATATGTTCCAAAAGATCAAAAGATGTATTTATTTAGAATAATTGGTCAGGAAGGAGAGAAAATTCTGGCCACTTTTAAATTTCTGGAAAAAGATTCCGGAGTAATGGCTTGTATTCAAGTTATTACTCCTGCCAAAGACCCAAAGTCGGGGCAATGCAAAGAGTTTCCAACCCCTTGTGATGTGCCGAAAGATTGGGAAAAAGTAGAAAGCTGTATAAGCCAATAACCTATACGATCGTGTAACATATTGGCTGAAGGTTAGAGTAAATAAATATCTATGAACTTGGCACTCCAACACTTCGATTTCACTCAGTGTTTTCGGGCACAAAATTTATAATAAATAGATATAAATGAATTGTGCCCTCCAGCCTGAGTTCTAGCATCATCAAAAATTCTTATCTAATGAATTTTTCTAACTCTTTTCTGGCCATATTGGCTTGCTTAAGAATGCTTCCAAATGTTCCAATGGCAATTTCTTTGTGATTTGGAGATTAATCCTCAAAATAGAGTTCTAATGCTTCTTTTAAGTTGGTCAGAGCTTCCTGTTTACTCAAGTCTTGGCTAGCTACTTCGATTTCCAGAGCTTTAGCCACATACCATTTATCTTCTTTCCAAACCACAGAATGAATTTGTTTCATGGAAACAGTATAATTAATTTATGCAAAAAGGACAAGTGATTATAAAAGATAAATATAAACAAACCTGGCTGTCCAGCACTTCGCCGTAGCTCAGTACTTCCGTGCGAAGTTCTTACAAAAGGTAAATATCTATGAACTTTGCACTCCAGCCGGCTGTTTTGGCATCGTCAAAGCCTAAATCTATAATGTTGCCTTTAATGGCTCCACCTGTGTCCCCGGCTACTGCCATGCCATAACCCGGAATATAAACTTTACTCCGCATGGGAATAACTTTTGGGTCAACTGCAATTATTCCCTTTCCGGCTCTCATTCCAATAGCTGTCCATTCATTACAACCCAAACAATGTGAATCATAATGAGTGGCATAAACCCGCATTTTTTTCCAGTATGTAATTTGGCCATCCGGGGTATCAAGAGTTTTCCAGACAATTTTGCTCCCCCGCAAAATCTTTTTATCTTTTGAGGGAATTGTTTCGCTTGATACAATTTCCCGTTCGTATTCTTCTCCCTCAAAATAAGTTATTTTTATAATCTTTGTTTTTTTGCCATCTTTTCCTTCATCCAAAACTTTATCAATTCCCGCTTCTGTCTCCGGATCATCCTGATAAATAGTTTTTTTAGAGATTATTTCAGTTTGCTCTTCCAGCTTGGAGGTAAAACGGGATTCGGTGACTATTGGCTGGGTTGCGGATAAAACCTGCGGCGGTTCACTTGACTCAACCAAAACCGGCTGATCTTTTAAAAAATTCTGTCCTAGAAATATTAAAACAACTATTAAAATTGCCCCCAAATATCTTTCCATTTATGTGTTTAACCAATCGTCTTCGTCGCTATCATGGATCTGGCTGTTGGTAATTATTAAATTTTCCGGAATATCTGCTAAAAATCGTGAAACCAGGTTACTACTTCTTTTCCCAAAATATAATCTTTGTCTGGTGTAAGTTAAATATAATTTATGCATGGCCCGGGTAATGCCCACATAACAAAGACGGCGTTCTTCTTCAAGCTCATGAGGCGCCATCAAAGATCTTGAGTGAGGGAAAAGTCCTTCTTCCATGCCCACCATAAAAACTATGGGAAATTCCAAGCCTTTGGCAGAGTGCAGTGTCATTAAAGTTACTGCATCGCCGACTATTTTCTTGTCTGAACTGCCTTCAACCAAAGCCACATTTTCCAGAAACTCAGTTAAGCTGGGAAACTCTTCTGCCACTGAACGAAGTTCCTTGACATTTTCCACCCGGGATTTTCCCTCATCTGTTTTATCATCAAGGTAATCAAGATAACCGGTTTTTTGTAAAATTAGGTCTAATAAGTCTAATACGACATATTTGTCAAATTGGAGTTGGACTTTGGAATGAAGTTCCAACACTTTTGCTAATCTGCCTTTACCGATTTTTTCCGCGCGTTTTAATGCCACAGAATCTTTTGGGTTTTGCATTAATCGTAGATATGACAACACATCTTTAATTTCTTTTCTTGCATAAAAATTGACTCCACCAACAAGTTTATAAGGAATACCAGCTTTTAAAAATTGTTCTTCCAATGATCTTGATTGAGCATTGGTTCTGTATAAAACAACATAATTTGAAAATGGTGGTATTAGTTTAGAAATAATAAATACAGCTTCTTCTATTTCATTTTTTACTTCAATAATTTCTATTTTTTCTCCGCCTTGTTTCTGTGTCCATAATTTTAAAATAGGATGGGTTTTATTTTTGGAAATAACAGCATGCGCGCTGTCCAAAATATTTTGGGTTGACCTGTAATTTTGTTCAAGGTTAAAAACTTTTGTACCAGGATAATCTTTTTGAAAATTTAGCATATTTCTAAAATCTGCTCCGCGAAAACCGTATATCGCTTGCGACATGTCCCCAACTACGCAAATATTTTTATGGCGGTTGGCTAAATATTTGCTTATTAAATATTGGGCCGGGTTGGTATCCTGGTACTCATCAATTAAAATATACTGAAACCGGATTTGATAGCGGGTTAAAATAGCAGGATCTCTTTGGAAAAGTTTTATGGTAGAAAGCAGCAAATCATCAAAATCCAAGGCAGAATTTTTTTCCAAAATTTTCTGGTATTCAAGATATATTTTGGCCACAATTTCCTGAAAATAACCTCTGGCATATTGGGGGTATTCCAAAGCGGATATCAGCTCATTTTTGGCGCCGGATATGGTGGCGCGGACAGCAGAGGGAGATGTTTTTTGGATGGGAATATTTAAATTGGCCATGGCTTCTTTAATAGCATCCAAAGCGTCAGACTCATCATAAATAGCAAAACCTATGGGCAGTCCAATGGTTCTACCTTCTTTTCGCAAAACTTTGGCGCAAAATGAATGGAATGTTCCCATCATTGGCCCAGTGGGTAAATTGCCAATTAATTTTTTAATTCGTTCAATCATTTCGCCGGCAGCGCGATTAGTGAAAGTTAAAACAAGAATATTTTCCGGAGGGATTTTTTTCTGGGAAATTAAATATGCAACGCGGTATGTCAAAGCTCTGGTTTTGCCAGAACCAGCCCCTGCTAAAATTAAAACAGGCCCTTCAGTTGTCTTAACCGCCATTTGTTGCTCGGGATTTAAATCATCAAGAAGACTTTGCACGCAAACAATCTTAACATTAACATCAACACTTGACAAAGGACTTATAGTGGTATAGAATATATTTCATTATGTCAGAAGAAGTATTAAATCATTTTTTAAAAAAAGATATTAAACCAATTATCATCGATGGAGATTTTGATGGCACGGTATTACGAAGTGTAGTTAGCCTTGCAAGAGTGTTATCGGGTATGCCTAGAAAAGGTGATGAATGGTTTGATAATCTTCTTGTGTTCCCTCCATGTCTTACCATAGGAGAAATTAGACATAGGGCGAGATTTATATTCGAGGTTTCAACTCGCTTACGATAAACTCATTAAAGAATATATCCCTATCTAATTGTCTATAGACATTTTGAAAAACTGCTGGTAGTATTTCTAGGTCATGAAAAATGTCAAACTTCTGGATTTTTGGGCCGTGTGGTGTGGACCTTGCAAAATCATGGAACCTATTTTGGAAGAGCTGGAAAAAGAATTAGCCGGAAAAGTGGAGATTGAAAAAATTAATGTGGATGAAAATCCTGCTAAAGCTTCGGAATTTGGAGTAATGAGTATTCCTACCTATATTGTTTTAAAAGAGGGAAAAGAAGTGGGACGACGAATTGGTGTAACTGCCAAGGCAGAATTGTTAAAATTACTTCAGTAATGAAAAATATGTGGATAATTGCCAATTGGAAATCAAATAAAACTATAGTTGAAGCTTTGGATTGGGTTTCTAAAGTTGGTCCGCAAATTCCCAAAAGAGATAATTTAAAACTGGTAGTTTGTCCAACCTTCAGCGCTTTATCAGAAGTTAAAAGAGCAATTACTGTGGGTAATTTTCCACTGTTGGTGGGTTCGCAAGATTTATCTTCTTTTGGAATAGGTGCTTATACAGGAGAAGAACCAGCAGCTATTTTAAAACAATTTGTTGATTTGGCAATTTTGGGTCACAGCGAAAGGCGGCAAAATTTTGGAGAGACTCCGGAGATGGTAGCTAAAAAAGTTATTCAGGCCAAAGAACAGGATATTATTCCTTTAGTTTGTGTTCAGGGGAAAGATACTCCTGTGCCGGAAGGAGTAAAATTAATAGCCTACGAGCCCATTTTTGCCATTGGTAGTGGTAATCCTGATACTCCGGAAGATGCAAATCAAGTGGCAGGAGTATTCAAACAAAAATACGGAACAGAGCTGGAAGTAATTTATGGCGGCAGTGTTGATTCACAAAATGTCAAAGGGTTTTTAAGTAAGGAAGATATAAGCGGAGTGCTTGTTGGTAATGCTTCTTTGGATGCGGAAGATTTTTTAAAGATTATTAAAGTTTGTGAGGAGATTTAGGTGAAGAGAATTGTTTTTAAAACCGGCAAACATGACAAACTCCTTAAAGTTAAAAGATTTTTACCTCTTGGTTTGGTGATAGGAGCTTTGGTGATTATTGTCATATATCTTTTCACTTTTTCTTCTACCTCATCAGTGGTAAATTATATTTTCTCCGGTACTTCTTTAAAATCCACCAACGGTTTTGTTAATATTCTGCTTTTAGGCATTGCAGGAGGTACGCATGACGGAGCTTTTTTAACAGACACAATTTTGGTAGCTTCATATAACCTCAAAGAGGATGCGCTCACTTTGCTTTCTATTCCACGGGATCTTTGGTTGCCTGCATTAAAAAGCAAAGCCAATGCAGTTTATCAACTTGGCTCGGCTGATAATAATGGTTTAGGTTTTAGTAAAACTGTTATGGGTAATATTTTAGGTATACCAATTCATTACAGTTTAAGGGCGGATTTTAGAGGTTTTGTAAAAGCAATAGACGCTATAGACGGAATAGATGTTTTAGTAGACCGGTCTTTTGATGATTACAATTATCCGATTGAGGGGCAAGAAAACGATCTTTGCGGATACAGTGAAAAAGAAATGGATTTTAGCGAGGAAGAAGCAAAGAAGCTTAATATCGAACCAGGAAAGAGAAAAGTATTTATCTCGCCGGAAGGTAGCATTGCTACGGATTCGGCAGAGGAAGATAAAGGAGTAAAGTATTTCAGCTGCAGATATGAACATGTTAGATTTGAAAAAGGTCTAATGCATATGAGTGGGGCAGCGGCCTTAAAATTTGTTAGAAGCAGGCATGGAACAAATGGTGAAGGATCAGATTTTGCACGGTCGGGCAGGCAACAAAAAGTAATTGATGCAGTTAGGAAAAAAGTTCTTTCCTTTGAGATACTGGCAGATCCTCAAAAGATATCTGATTTGGTAAAAACTCTGGGTAAAAGCATTGATACGGATATTTCAGTAAAAGATGCCATTGAGTTTTTTAAGTTGTCACGAAAATTAAAAAATAGTCAAAGTTTTGTTTTGGATGACTCGCTTCTTGTCCGTCCAAACGCATCAGACTATGGGGGGGCGTTTGTTTTAATTTCCGAAGATGATGACTTTTCAATTATTCATGATTATGTTAGAAAGATACTCGGAGGTATAATAACTGAAGATGAAGCTACTGCTTCTGCACGGCCCGGCAATAAATAGTTCCCGCCAAAAGCTTTTACAGCTCAAACAAAAATTTGATCAGGGAGCTGTAGTAGTTTTTGAAAAAGGAGCAGAACTGACGGAAATTTTGACAAATCTACAGTCACAATCTCTTTTCAATGGTGAGCGATTGATAATCGTCGAAAACCCATCAGAAGATTTTATTAACTATACCCTATACCCTATACCCTATACCCTAGTTCTCTGGTTTGATCACGAGATTGACATCAAAAAATGGAAAGATGCGGAGGTGTTGTTTTTCCCGGAGGCAAAAGAGATTTCTGTCTTCCCGTTTTTAGATTTTCTGGGGAATAAAGACAAAAGAGCATATCTTGAACTAGAAAAATTAAAACAAAATTATGACAGTCAATATTTAATAACTATGATTTTATATTTACTGCGGAATTTAAGTTGCACTCCCAAAAATGCCAAAGATTTTGTCAGAAATAAAAATGCCAAAATGAGGAAAAATTTTAATCAGAAAGAGTTAACAAATCTTTATCAAAGCATTTTAGAAATTGATTTTAAGATTAAATCCGGCCTTCTGGAAACTGCCCAGGCAGAATTTTCATTGGTTAATTTGTTTTTGCATTAAATCCAGATCTTTTTGATCAAATGCTCCATCTTCATTTAAATCCGCCTTGTTTTTTAAAACCAGCGCATAATCTGAAGCATTTATTAAACCATCTTTGTTTAAGTCAAATTTTTTCCTTTGGTTATCCTGGGGGGCAGTTAAATCTACATTTTGGCCTATTTTTAGAGGAGGTAAAAGCTGGAACGATTGTAAATTAAAGATAGCACTAACCTCTCCTTTGTCGGATATGACTGTAACTTTGGCAGTTTCATTTCCAACCGGTGTAAATACATCTGATAGATCGGTTTTACGAGCGAAAGACAGGGGAATTAAAAAGTTCCTCGAATTTTTTATCAGGGCGGATTGAGTAATTGCTCCGGAGACGGATAAATAGGCAATTCCTTCTTTTAGAGGCTCATTTTCTTCCAACACAGAGCCTATAACGGGTTTTTGCCCATTTTGCACTGTTGCCGGAGACGCAGTAGTTACCTCGGATATTTCTGATTTAAGTTTGCCGGAAATAATTCTATATTTGTAAGTTGTATTTGGCTGCAGATTTTTAAGAGTTACGAAGTGGAAGATGTGCGCTTGGGGGGCATTCCCGTCTCTATCATCTATGGCAACTTGTTCATTGCCAGTTGGACCAAAGCTAAGAAAAGATATAACCTCGGCTTGGGTTTGCCAGGAAACAGTCAGCGACAGATCTTCAATATTACTTAAGATGATATTTTTAGGGGTGATATCAGGTGTTGCTCTGGTAATAAATATCTGTTCTCTCAAGATCATAAAAATACCAATAGCTATTCCTAAAATAATTATGCCAAGGCCAAGTAATGTTGGGATTTTGAATTTATTAAAAAATGCGGTCATATTTACTCTAATAATTGAGTTTCAAAGTTAGGATTTATTGGTTCCACAGCCTCCTGCCATTTTTGAGGGATTTCTACTTGTTTGCGCGAATGCAATATATCAAAAATTACCCAGGCGCTAATGGTTATAAAAGTTAAAATTACGGCAGCGAGCCATTGTTTTTGAGTCATTTTAGAAAATATGCCTTTCCGTTTACAGACATGATTAGATTTTTTCCTTCAGTAACTTTATTTAAGCTTAATTTTTCTATGGAAATTAATCTACTGCTTATTTTTAGATCTTGCAAGATAGAAGTTAAAGCTGAATACGAACCTTCGATATTAAAGGTAAAAGCTATCTCGCCAAGAGCATTTTTGCTTTCATTTGTTGTATTTTCCAATATCAGCGGTTGGATTTGCAAAGCGGAAATGGAGGCTTCATTTGTTTTGGCAGATGTTTCCAGGGCTTGGGAGAGTGATTTTATATCAATATTGTCTGGTATGGCTGCACGGATTTTATTTTTAATATTCTGGCTAAGCAATTGGTAGTTTTCCCTGCCTTTTGATAGATTATCTGTCTTTTCATTGATTTGAGCGACAATTTTATCAGCATCAGCTAATTTTTTTTGTAGAACTATGATTGTTTCGATTGTCGGCCTAATGGCGAATACAATAAAAATAGACATAGTTAGAAGAGAAAAAATGGCCGGCCCGTAAGTTTTAATGATTGGAAGCCGGGTAAGAGGCTTAATGTAAGTAAAATATCTGGAATAACGGTTAGATTCTTTCATAAATTTTTTCCTTCCTGGGCAATATTGTAAGTTGCTTCAATTGTAAACTTAATAAAAGCTTCTTCCAGTCCTGCGCTGGAAAGGGTTGCATTGCTAAAATGTTTATTCTCTTTGAGTTTAGTAATAAAAGTAATTACATCTTTGTTATTTTGGGCTTGAGCGTTGATATGAATGGCTATCTTGCCAGAGTTTTTTTCTAAATTAAGACTGGTTATTGCGACAGATAAGGGCGTATTATTTCCAATCTGCTGCAAAATTTGAGGATAATCCGGTTGGTTTGTTTTGAATGTATTAATGGTTGAGAGTTTAAGCTGGGTTTGTTTGATTAAAATTTCATCAGGTTTTAAAGTTTCAATATAGGGGATTTGTTCCTCAATGGTTTCTTTTCTTGCAGTAAGATCATAGTCCAGTTTAAAGCGGGTGAAAAAAGCTATTAGCACTACTGCCTCCACAATTACAAAGATAAAGCGGCCACTGGAAAGCAACCATCGAAAAATCTTGACCAATAGTTTTTCAGGATTGCTTTGTGGTTTGAGCAGATCAAGATTAATAGCGACTTTAAGTTTAGGCTTGGGCATGAATATATTATACGCCTATTTTGATTTTTTGGATAACCGCGATTTTAATCTTGCCGCTTTGTTTTTATGAATCAGATTTACCTTGACTGCTTTATCCAGGCCGCTGTAAACCGCCTGTAGATTTTTCTTTGATCCGTCAAGACGCGCTTTTTTAATAAGGGTTTTTAAAGCAAGCTCTCTTTTTTTATTGCGGGCAGTTCTAACTTTGTCTTTACGGACTTTTTTAATAGCTGATTTAATCAAAGGCATGGAGAGTATGTTAACATAGGCTCTTTGTTTGTGCAAGCTAACATTGTACAATCTTAAAATATGGTAAGAAATTTATTTACACTTCTTTATTCAAGACAGACATCAATTTTATCTGCAGCATCAATAATTATGACAACAATGATGTTGTCTAAAGCGTTAGGTTTAATCCGTGACCGTTTACTGGCCCATGTATTTTTACCAGATAAAATAGATATTTTTTGGGCGGCATTTAGGTTACCGGACTTAATCTTTCAGATAATAATTCTTGGCGCGCTGTCTGTTGCTTTTATTCCTGTATTTACTGAACATTTGGAAAATAAAGGTAAAGAAGATGCTTTTGAGATGGCAAGATCAGTGCTGGGTGTATTTTTATTCATATTTATTTTGGCAACAATTTTGATTTATGTATTAGCAGAGCCGATTATTAGCAATTTTGTATCGCCCGGCTTTACTCCTGAAAGACAAATGCAAGTAGTAGAGCTGACCAGGATAATTTTATTTGGTCAGGTTATTTTAGTATTAGGGTCATTTTTTATTGGCATTCTGCAATCTTTGCAAAGGTTTATTGTGCCGGCCTTGGCTCCGGTTTTTTATAATTTGGGAATTATTCTGGGCATAGTCTTTTTATCTAAAGAATTTGGTATTAGGGGTGCTGCTTTTGGCGTAGTAATAGGTGCGTTTTTACATGTCATAGTGCAATTACCATTGGTTTGGTCTATGGGTTTTAGATTTAAATTGCCTCTTAAGTTTTTTAATCCCGGGGTAAAAGAAATAATACGGCTTATGAGTGTGAGAACTTTTGGCCTTGCCGCCGAACAAATTAACGAAACAGTTGGCTTGGCACTGGCCTCGCTCGCCGCAATTGGATCTGTAACTTATTTAACATTTGCGCAGCACCTGCAAGTGGTGCCGATTGGTCTTTTTGGGGCGACACTTGCCCAAGCTGCTCTGCCAGTTCTTTCATCGGAGAGGGCTCACGGCAAGATAGATGAATTTAAGATAACGGTTCTGACAACCCTGCATCAGATCCTTTTTTTGGCCTTGCCGGCAGCAGCCATATTAATAGTTTTGAGAGTGCCTGTTGTCAGACTGGTTTTCGGAGCAAGTCAGTTTGACTGGCAAGCAACTGTTTTAACAGGCGCTACTTTAGCTTTTCTTGCCATAGGGTTATCTGCTCAAGCCATCTCTTTGCTTTTGGTGCGGGGTTTTTATGCACTCAAAGATACTAAAACACCGGTTTTGGTTTCTTTAATTGTGGTGGTATTAAATATTGTGTTGAGCCTGTATTTTATTAAGTTTTTAAAGCTTGATGTTTGGAGTATTGGTTTAGCTAATTCTATAGCTGCTATTCTTTCGGCAGTATTACTTTTTTGGACCCTTCATTTTAAGGTGGGAAAATTTGATTTGAATAAGATACTAATTCCTTTCTTGAAAATGATTATGGCTGCCATAATTATGGGTGTGGCTTTATATGTGCCAATAAAACTTTTGGATCAGGTGATTTTTGATACTACCAGGACAATAAATCTTTTGGTTCTGACCGGTATATCTTCCATGTTTGCTTTATCTGTTTATGTAATATTGGTTTGGTTTATGAGAGTTCGAGAGTTAGATACATATGTTGAACTTTTGAAAAGATTTGGCAAGTTTCAGACAAAGCTTAAATCCAAAGAAATCTTGCCGGAAACTGTTTAAGAAGTGAATATTCGTAACTTTAGTATCATTGCTCATATTGATCATGGTAAGTCTACTTTGGCAGATAGGCTTTTGGAAACCTGTCACACTGTCCCGTTGGATAAAATGAAACCCCAGCTGTTGGATTCTCTGGCTCTGGAGCGTGAACGCGGCATCACTATCAAACTTGCCCCCGTGCGCTTAAACTATGAACTAGGTACTATGAACTATGTACTGAATTTAATAGATACTCCCGGTCATGTTGATTTTGCTTATGAGGTTTCAAGGTCTTTGGCAGCGGTTGAAGGAGCAGTTCTTTTAGTAGATGCCACTGCCGGAATACAAGCCCAAACTTTGGCCCATGGTTTGGCAGCTTTGGAGCAGAATTTAACTTTAATTCCGGTTATCAACAAAATAGATTTGCCAAATGCAGATATTGAAAATATAAAAAAACAGCTTAAAGATAGCTTTGGCTTCAACGATCAGGAAATACTTTTGGTCTCCGCAAAATCAGGTGAAGGAGTGGAAGATTTATTAAAGGCAATAGTCGAGAAAATTCCTGCTCCAAAAGAAGGCCCTTCAATTTTACGGGCTCTTATTTTTGATTCTTTTTATGATCCTTTTAAAGGAGTTGTAGCGCAAGTGAGAATTACCAGCGGGCAAACGCCGCCAGCGGACACGCCTATTTATTTTTTGCAAACCAAAGCCAAAGGCCATATTTTGGAAACAGGATTTTTTGCTCCGCAACTCTCTCCAAATAATGGTTTAAAAGCAGGAGAGATTGGATATATTGCCACAGGAATTAAAATTCCTGATTTAGTTAGAGTAGGAGATACTATTTCCACAGATTTAGAGGTTTCCCCTTTGCAAGGTTATAGAGAAGTTAAGCCGATGGTATTTGTCGGCCTTTATCCGATAGACCAGGATGAATATCAGGATATTAAAGATGCCCTGCAAAAATTTAAGTTAAATGATCCGTCATTTAGTTTTGAGCCGGAACACTCGCAAGCTTTGGGTTCTGGTTTCAGGTGCGGATTTTTAGGCCTGCTTCACGCGGAAGTTGTACAAGAAAGATTATCCCGGGAACACAATGCTAATTTGTTGGCAACAGCCCCGTCAGTTGAGTACTTGTTAAATGATTTGCCGGTTAATAATCCGTCGGAAATTGACCCGGCCAATATGAAAAATATTAAAGAGCCATGGGTATCTTTAAAGATTTTTGTGCCGCAGCGATTTATTGGTACTGTGATGGAACTTACCCAGGATAAAAGAGGAAAGTTTGTTACCATGCAGCATTTTGGAATGCAAACGGAATTAAGTTATGAAATGCCTTTGGCAGAAATGATTACGGATTTTTATGATAAGTTAAAATCTATTTCCTCCGGTTTTGCATCCCTTGACTGGGAATTTTTAGAGTTTAGAGAAGTTATGGCGGTCAGGGTTGATATTCTGGTGGGAGGGGAAAAAGTGGATGCCCTTTCTCAAATAGTGGTCAGGGAAAAAGCAGAATTGGTTGGAAGGAAAGTGGCGGAAAAGCTAAAAGAAGTTTTGCCAAGGCAAAATTTTGAAGTGGCCATACAGGCTTTAATTGGCGGCACGATTATAGCAAGAGAAACTCTGGGAGCTTTTAGAAAAGATGTCACAGCCAAACTTTATGGAGGGGATAGAACCAGAAAAGATAAACTGCTGGAAAAACAAAAAAAGGGTAAGAAAAAAATGAAAACGATTGGTAAGGTAGAGATACCGCAGGAGGTTTTCTTAAATATCCTAAAATCATAAGAGTAAGGGGTAGTTTATCCTGAGCGAACGAAGTGAGTCGAAGGAAAATCCCCCAAGAAGCATTTTTGAGTATTTTAAAAAATTGACAAATGTAATGTATGGTGTATAATGTATATATGATCAGGAAACAAATTTATCTCACACCACAAATAGACACTGAACTGAATATTTTGGCAAGAAGTAAGGGCAAAAGCGTTGCCGAAGTAGTAAGAGAAATTCTTAAAAAAAGTCTAAAGGTAAAAAATACAGAAAAACCGTCTTCCCTACTTTTGGATTTAGCCAACATGGGTTTTAAAGGAGGACCTAAGGATTTATCCGCCAACCTGTTTGATTATCTATACGGCGATAAATCCCCAAACTATGGCAGGCGTAAAAAGGTTACTGGTCGACGCTGATGCTTTTGTGGCATTGGTTAGGCCGGACGATAGCAATTATCTAAGAGCAAAAAACTTCAGCAATGAGATAAATGCATTGGGTTTTGAACTTGTTACTTCTGACCCGGCTTTTGGGGAGGCAGTTACTGTTATCAGCCAAAAACAGGGATTAGAGGAGGCAATTAGTTTTGCTGAAAGAGTTTTACAGGATCCAATAGAAATCATTGAAGTTGATGCCTCTCTGCGGAGAAAAGCCTTGGATATTTTCAAAAAACAGACTTCTAAAAATTCCCGTTTTACGGATTGCGTCAATATGGCAATTATGAAAGAAAAAGGATTGGATACAATTTTTAGTTTTGATGTTCAATATAAGCGCAACAGGTTTAAAAGATTTGGAATTGATAAATAAATTCCAATAGGCATTTTTGAGTATTTTAAAAAGTTAATGGTAGGTTTGGGTGGTGCGGCGCTCTATATCCACAATGATAACTTCTTTTAGATCTTCATCAATAAAATAGAAAACTCTGTAATTGCCTGTTCTAATTCTATAAAGAGGGGGTTTTTTGGCAGCTATTTTATCGTGACCCCTAGGCCTTGGATTATCTTTCAGCCGAACTATTTTTCTGGCAATTAATAATTGATAATCTTTGGGAAATTTTCTTAAAGCTTTTTGTGCTCTGGGTGAGTAGATGAGGTTAAGCATTTAATTTAAGCTTTTTCATTAATTTTTCATGAGTGATACCCTTGCCTTTTTTAACTTTTTCCAGTTCTTGATATAAAGAATCAATATAACCCGGTTGGATAGTATCTTCTTGAATATCGGTCAGCTGAAGGTAGGTATTAAGATCCACCAGAACCATTTTAGGCTGACCATGTTGAGTTAAAACTATTTCTACTGGTTCTCCGGGAATTTTGTCTATAATGTCGCTTAAATCATGTCGCAGGTCATCAGTACCAATGAATTTTTTCTTCAAAATTTGTCCCAATGGATATGTTTGCATAAGGATATCATAACATATTCCTTAGGTTTGTCAAGATGGGAATAGAAAGACCTTTTGAGTATACTTAAATCATGATCAAGAGAAATGTTAAGATTTTGGACTGGGACTTCTGGCTGATAAACTTAATCCCGCACAAGCCTTGATTCTTCTTGAAATTTTAATGACGATCAATGTTTATGTTTACTGGAGATTATTTAAATCATAAGTCTTGATTAAAGTTTTCTTTTGTGAGTACACTGGATATATATCCGCCTACGCTAAAAGCTACGGCGAGACAAAGGAAAGGGGGTGAGAAAATGAAAATACTTCATATGGTAGCTTATGCCCTTCTTTGGGTTGGTGGCTTAAACCTGGGATTGTCAGTTTTAGGTTTTGATGTAGTTAAGATGGTGTTGGGAGGTTTGGGCCTGGAATCAGTTTTTAATCTCTTAGTTGGAGCTTCCGCAGTTTATTCTGTGGCTACACACAAAGGTGATTGTAAAGCTTGTGGAAAGTAATTATTAAAATCTCGCCTCTTTTTTTGAGGCGAGATTTTTTTAGGCTATTGACAAGAAATTTTTTTATGAGATAATCCCAATTGATGATGGAAACCTTGAAGGCGCTTTATTTTTTAAGAATTCCTGCCATCATTCTCTTGGTAGTTTTTGGATTTATTCTAATCCCTGTTTTTAGTAAACATTCTGTTTATGCATTTGAATTTAGCCCATACACTTCAAATGTAGGAATCGGCGAAAGTGCCCCTTCCGATACTACCCTACCACAAACCTCAATAACAAATCCTTTAAGTGGATCTTTGGTTTCCGGAAATGTTTCTTATACAGCTTCGGCGTCTGATAATGTGGGTGTAACAAAAGTAGAGTTTTATGTTGATAGCAGCTTGATTGGTATTAGCAGCTCTGCTCCTTATTCGACTAATTGGAATACTACAACTTATTCCAACAACTTTCATAGTTTATTTACCAAAGCTTTTGATGCTGCAGGTAATGTCGGTACCTCCTATAGTTTTAGCGTAACAGTTGACAATACAGCTCCTTTTGTTTCTTTAACAAATCCTGCAAACGGATCATTGCTATCAGGGTCTGTTAATTTATCTGCCAGTGCAACAGATAATAATTCTGTTTCAAGGGTTGAGTTTTATGTAGATAACAATAATATTGGAACATCTTATTCGAGTCCGTATTCAGCTATCTGGAATTCTAGTTCAGTTGCTGATGGAAGTCACTCAATTTATGCAAAAGCATTTGATAAGGTAAACAATCAAGCTTCATCGTCTGCTATTTCAGTGACTGTTGATAACAATCCGCCAACAGTTTCTTTAACCAGCCCGGTCAATGGATCATTTGTTTCAGGATTGGTTAATGTTGTAGCTGATGCTTTTGACAGTGTGGGTGTATCAAAGGTTGAGTTTTATGTAGATGGAAATTTAATTGGTGTTGATACTGTTGCACCATATTTTACGTCTTGGGATACCACAGGTTTTGTACACAATTCAACTCATACATTATCTGCAAAAGCATATGATGGGGCAGGCCATGTCACTAGCTCATCCTCTACAGCTGTTACTGTTTTGGATATAACTGCGCCAAATGTAAATATTACAAATCCACTTAATGGTTCAACAGTTCCAAGAAATACCACAATTGCTATTAAGGCAAATGTTTCAGACATATCTGGAATTTCTAAAGTGGAGTTTAGGGTAAACGGAACCTTAAAATGCACAGATACCAGCTCGCCTTATTCCTGTAACTGGAAAATACCTACTACTAAAAACAAGCTTTATACTTTGGAAGCAAAAGCATTTGATATCGCTGGTAATACTGCAACTAACACAATCACTGTAACTTCATCAAGATAAGTTTTCAATGAAAGTAATCAAGCCTCCCAAATTAAACCCTGGAGATACTATTGGAATTGTGGCTTCATCCTTGCCTGTCTTACCATCTTTTAGAGAAAACTATGAGCGTGGGAAGAAAGTGATTAATGATTTAGGATTTAGAATTTATGAGGGGAAGACAATTGGTAAAATTAAATGGTGGATGAGCGGTACTCCAAAAGAGGTGGCTGAAGATATAAATTCTATGTTTGCTGATAAAAATATCAAGGCAATTATTGCCCATACAGGTGGTTACTCTGCTATTTCCGTCATAGAATATTTAGACTACGAACTCATAACTAATAACCCAAAACCATTCATTGGTATGTCTGATGTAACCAATTTCCATCTGGCTCTTCTGACAAAATGTCAAATGGTGGGATTCCACATGGATGATGTGACATTTGGCATGGGTCAGGATAAGTCTGGCCTAGATAAAAAATTCTTTATAAAATTTTTAACAAATAATACATCTCCTGGTGTAATAAATCCTATAACCAAGTGGGAGGAATGGAAAAAGGGAGGAGTTTCCGGCCATCTGATTGGAGGGAATTTACATTTACTGACAAATTTAGTGGGTACACCATATTTCCCGCCAATTGATGCTTTTGATGGAGCAATTTTATTTTGGGAAGAAGTAGGCGAGCCACTACATAATATCGCACGTTCGCTTTACCAGCTAAAATATTTAGGTATTTTTGACAAAATTGCGGGCATGCTTATTGGCAAAATTACCTATATCAAGCCACCCAGAGAGAGAGAAGTCGTGCCACCCACCACAAAAGAAATGATTTTGGATATTTTAAAAGATTATGATTTTCCCATCATGGCCAATATGGATTTTGGGCATTTTACTGTCAATATCCCCATGCCTTTGGGAGTCAAAGTTTCTTTTGATACTGAAAAAAAAGAATTAAATTTTTTAGAGGGAGCTGTAATTTAGCCTCTGATTACTTGGCAGTCAGGGCATCTTAGGGAAGATTCATAAATTTTGGCAACCTGGTTTGAGAGGTTAAATATAAGTTCCAAACCTTCATCAATGGTAAAAATATCAGGGCTGTTGTCAAAAGATAATGTAGCTCTACCTCTGTTAAGTTTAAAATTCGCACTATCATCATCTCTTAAAAACAAAGGATTTATTTTTTCAGTAGTATTATTAAACGCCAGTCCAAAACCCTGCCTGCCGGCAGGCAGGGCCTGGTCAAAAGTTTGTCCTGTTACGGATTTAAAATAACCGGTTGAACCAAAAGAGGTTGCAACAACTATTCCATCCCCAATAAAAAACTTGCCATTAATCTTGAAACGGATAGTATGTATTGGATGCTGGTTTCTGATCACGAAATCATTTAAGGCATAAAAATCTTTTCCGGCCAAATTGGTATGCAATTTTTTGTATTCATTTAATTTTAATTCTCCTGCCAGCATTTCTTCTAAAACTTTTTCATCGCCGTGATGGGGACATTTGTGGCAAAATTGACTGTCTCTGATAGGCAGTTTGGGAATGCCGGGATATGTCCTTTCCGAAGAAAGAAGTGTGCCGTCTCCGCCGTAACTTATCACCACATCGGGATTTTGGTCAACAATTTTTAATCCTATTCTTTCGACAAGATCTTTGATATTTTGTGCATTCTGTCCAAACAGTAATACTTTCATCTAGCTAATTTTACTACATATTGATTATACTTAAAGATTAAATCCTGATGAAACCTTTTTTAACGCTTAAAATATCCAATTTTAGAAATTATTTACTGGGAGCTTTTGTTTCGGAAATCGGCAATCAGATGCAGGTGGTGGCTGTAGCCTGGCAAGTTTACGAAATGACCAGAAATCCCGTCTCACTTGGTTTAATCGGCGTGGCTAATTTTTTGCCGATTATTTTATTTTCTTTAATCGGCGGGGTGGTGGTGGATAAAGTAGACAGAAAAAACCTCTTGATACTTATTCAAGGCCTTCAAGCCATTTTAGCTTTGAGCCTTTTTGGCTTGACAATTTTTCATCTGATCAACCCTTTGATGATTTATGCTATTTTATTTTTAATTTCCACTTCCCAATCTTTTTCCATTCCTGCCAGGCAATCGGTCGTGCCGCATCTGGTCCCCAAAAAATTATTTATGAATGCTGTTTCTTTAAACACTTTGCAGTATCAGTCGGCCATTATGATTGGCCCGGCCATTGCCGGATTTTTGATTGCCGGAGTGGGCGTTCAGGCTATTTATATGGTTAATGCCCTGTCGTTTTTATTTTTCATTATGGCAATTCATTCCATTAAAGTTCCTTTGCAAAGGCATGACATGAAAGAAGTGGAGTTTAGTTTGGGATCTATCATGGAAGGCATTAGGTTTGTGGTTAAAACTCCTATTCTTTTAACCACCATGGTTTTAGATTTTCTGGTTACTTTTTTTGGCACAGCCACTATTCTGATGCCTGTTTTTGCCCAGGATGTTTTACAGGTGGGGCCCAAAGGATTGGGTTTACTCTATTCTGCGCCGGCCATAGGAGGGGTATTGGCCGGGCTTTTTATTTCTTTAATGCATCATAAAATTAAACATCAGGGCAAAGCGATTATTGCATCTATTATTCTTTATGGGCTGGCTACCATTGGCTTCGGGTTTTCGAAAATTTTTCCTTTGTCAATACTATTTTTGATTTTAGTAGGATTTGGGGATATGTTTTCTACCATTATCAGAAATACCATCAGGCAACTAATCACACCTGATTATTTAAGAGGCAGGATGGCCTCGGTGATGAGGATTTTCTTCCAGGGCGGGCCGCAGCTGGGAGATATGGAAGCCGGATTTCTGGCTAAAGCAGTTGGAGGACCAATATCTGTGGTGGTGGGAGGAGCGGGAGTATTACTAGTTTTATCCCTTCTTATTTTTAAAGGTAAAACTTTAAGGCAGTATCATGGAAAAGATCTGGTTGTTTAAAGGTATTGACAAATGTTAGCAGTCATGGTATAAGATTGCTAATGGATCTGACAGATCGTCAAAAAGCACTTTTAAAAGCTATTATTGAAGAATATATTGAGGATGCGCAGCCGGTTGGTTCAGAGGTAATTGAAAGAAAATATAATCTTGGGGTGTCCCCTGCCACTATCAGAAATGAGATGGTACATTTAACAAAAGAGGGTTTTCTAAAACAACCCCACACTTCTGCTGGTCGGGTGCCTACATCAATGGGATTTAGGCTTTTTATTCAGGAGCTGATGAAGGAAAAACAACTGCCTGTGGCTGCGGAAGTTTCCATTAAGGAAAAAATGTGGGAGCAAAGATTGCAGCAGGAAAGGCTTTTAAAAGAAGCAGTTAAAGCTTTGGCCCAGAGATGTGATATGTTGGGTTTGGCTTTGGATGACGAAGGACAGATTTTTTATGCGGGAGCTGCCAATATTTTGGACTGGCCGGAATTTTATGATATTGATGTAACCAGATTTGTTTTAGGGTTATTTGACGAGCTGCCAACCTTGAGGGAGATTTTGGGAAAAGCAACAGGGCTTGATCCCATGCATGTTTTATTTGGGGATGAGTTGGAATTTGAAAATTTAAGACCAACAGGATTTGTTTTTACAAGGTATGAAATGGGGCCAAAAGAAGGGGTGATCGGGGTGATTGGGCCGGCGCGGATGAATTTTCCCTTGGTGATACCCTATGTCAGATATGTTAAAAATTTGCTGTATGAAGCAGGTAGGAATTAGTAGAAAGTATAATGTATAAAGTATTATGGGAAAAAAACAAGATATAAAACAAAATAGAATAGAAGAACTTGAAAATCAACTCAAAAGGGCTGTGGCTGATTATCAGAATTTGGAAAAAAGAGTGCAAGAGGGAAGATCAGAACTGACTAATTTTATGGGGGCAGAACTTATTAAAAGAATGCTGCCTGTTTTGGATCATTTGGAAAAGGCTTTATCCGGCGCATCAGAACTGGAAAAAGAATCAGGTTGGTTTAAGGGATTAGAATTGGCTGTTAAAGAATTAAACCAAGTGTTACAATCTGAAGGATTGGAAGAGATAAGTTGCGAGGGAGAGTTTAATCCTGCTTTGCATGAAGCTGTTGATGTGAGGGAGCCCTCCGACGCTGAAGCTATGGAGGGTGAAAAAAATAATATGATTTTAGAAATTGTCAAAAAAGGGTATAATTTAAATGGCAAGGTACTTAGACCTGCCCAAGTTGTTGTTGGACGATTAGAATTAAAAGATGAAAACTCTGTCTAGAAAGGAGAAAATATAATGGAAAGAAAAGATCTAAGTATAAGATTAGGTGAAGCAAGCCATCTTGTTGTAGGTCAATTACAAGAAATTCAACATGGACTGGATGGAGAAGAACAAATTAGTGGAGACGATAGAATACTCTTACTTTTTGAGAGAACTTATTTACAGGGATTGGTAGATATGGCAGTTCATCTACGTCGAGATGAATCAATTTCTGATTTAGCTCTATTAATTACCAAAGAAAGATTGGATTGTCTAACAGGCAGGATAGAGACAGGTGTTCTCCATGTACACACAATAGGCTTTGATGTTGAATCAGGACAGGAAGGAGAACAAACTAATGGCTAAGATTGTTGGAATTGATTTAGGGACAACTAATTCTTGTGTGGCAGTGATGGAGGGTGGAAAGCCCAAAGTCATCCATTCCAGTGAAGGGGAAAATATTATCCCCTCTGTGGCCAATCCTCTTAAAAATGTGGTGGGAAGGGTGGCCAAACGCCAATCCGTGGTTAACCCCAAAGAAACCATTTTTTCTATTAAGCGTTTAATGGGCAGAAAATTTAAAGATCCAGAGGTTCAAAGGGATATTAAATGGCTTCCCTACACTATTAAAGAAGGTAAAAATGGTATGGCTGTGGTGGAAGTGGAGGGTCATGAATACACCCCTCAGGAAATTTCCGCCCAAATCTTAGGAAAGATAAAGGCTGATGCCGAGTCTTACTTGGGCGAAAAAGTAACTGACGCGGTTATCACTGTTCCTGCTTATTTTGATGATTCGCAAAGGCAAGCCACCAAACAGGCCGGGGAAATTGCCGGATTTAATGTGCAAAGGATTATTAATGAGCCAACTGCCGCTGCTTTGGCTTATGGCCTTGATAAAACTCATGCCCACACTATTGCTGTTTATGATCTTGGAGGAGGCACTTTTGACATTTCCATTTTGGAACTGGGTGACGGGGTAATTGAGGTTAAATCTACCAATGGTGATACTCATTTGGGTGGAGATGATTTTGATCAAGTTATTTTAGATCATTTGGCAGAGGAGTTTAAAAAAGAGCAGGGCATTGATTTAAAAACAGACAGGCAGGCTTTGCAACGGCTTCGCGACGCAGCGGAAAAAGCCAAAATTGAGCTCTCCTCAACTCAAGAGGCGGAAATTTCCATTCCTTTTGTGACCGCAGATTCATCCGGCCCCAAGCATTTGGAAGTGAAAATGTCTAGAGCCAAACTGGAAGGCATGGTCAAGCCTTTAATTGATAAAAGTTTTGAGGCTCTTAAGTCTGCCTTGAAAGATGCCAAACTGGAAGCCAAAGACATTGATGAGGTAGTGTTGGTGGGAGGTATGACCCGTATGCCGGCTGTACAAAAAGCAGTGCAAGAGTTTTTTGGCAAAGAGCCTCACAAAGGCATTAATCCTGATGAGGTGGTGGCTGTTGGGGCTGCTATTCAGGGCGGAGTTTTGGGCGGGGAGGTTAAAGATGTTTTACTGCTTGATGTGACTCCTTTAACTTTGGGTATTGAAACTTTGGGCAGCGTTCGAACGCCTTTGATTGTCAGAAACACCACCATTCCTTCTTCAAAATCAGAGATTTTCTCCACAGCTGCGGATAATCAAACTTCTGTGGAAATTAATGTTTTGCAAGGGGA
>Ga0082335_1001371_pt1 | contig 52186 bp, 42 predicted proteins | sample Subgrocontami58m_FD_72375 | JGI IMG/M metagenome (GOLD analysis project Ga0082335, IMG submission 72375) | Subsurface groundwater microbial communities from S. Glens Falls, New York, USA - GMW37 contaminated, 5.8 m (SPADES assembly) (version 2) ... | reverse complement strand
AGGCACCTTGATCTGTACCTGCGCTCCCACCTTGCGGCCCAGGAGCGCCCGGCCCACCGGTGAGACGTTCGAGATCATGCCTTTGGCGGGGGCGGCCTCGACGCTGCCGACCAGCTCATACTCCTCGGTCTGACCGTCCTGCCGCTTCACGGTGACGGTGGAGCCCACCCCCACCATGAGGGCACCCTCCCGATGCTCCACGACACGGGCGCCGCTGAGCAGCTTCTCCAACTCCTGGATGCGCCCCTCCACGAAGGCCTGGTCGTTCTTCGCGTCCTCATACTCGCCGTTATTGACCGTCCCTCCGGCCTCCTTGGCGCGATGAAGCTCCTCCGCCACCTGGGGTCGGCGCACCGCGCGCAGATGCTCCAGCTCGGCCTCCAGCCGGGTCTGGCCTCCGCGGGTTAGGTAGACTTCTTTCTCGGCCATGGGAGCACGCTTCCGCCATAGCAAAAAACGACTGGGGCAACATCACCCGCAGCCGTACTATCTAAACCTATTATAGAACGCTCGCTGCTCTTGTAAAGCCTTTCCGCCAGTATTACCTGGGAAGTCCACGAGAACCCTAGCCCCGAGAAGGGCGCCAGGCCGCCCAGAAGCGCTGCAGGGCAGTGACGGCGCTCAGGACCACGACCAAGGCCAGGGAAACCAGGACCATATCCTCCCAAAGGGGCGAGAGGACAAGGCCCAGCGCCAGGGCCACCAGCCGCTCGGGCCGGCTAAAAAGGCCTTCAGGGGCCGGCAGGGCCAGGCCTTCGGCCCTGGCTTTGATATAGCTTACCAAAAGGGATAGGGCCAGGGCGGCGGCGGCCACAACTGCCCCCGCGGGGTCAGCCTGGCGAGCGAACCAGTACGCCAAGGCCACCAGGACCCCTGCCTCACCCACCCGGTCCAGAGTAGCATCGAGGAGCGCGCCCCGAGCGGTGGCCCGGCCTTGAGCGCGAGCGACGGCCCCATCCAGGAGGTCGAAACACCCGCCGACCAGGAGCACCCAGCCGCCGGCAAAGAGGTGGCCGGTGGCCACGGCCCCGGCGGCGCCCAGGCTGACCAGCGTCCCTAGCACGGTGAGGTAGTCAGCGGCGAGGCCCGCACGCGCCAGGCTCTGGGTCACTGGCGACACCACCCAGCCCACCAGGCGGCGACGCGTGAGTGGGACCACGCTAGGCCCCCCGCGCAAGCAGGCGCGCCTGGCGCACCTGTTCGTAGAAAGACAATACCTGGGCCGCTACCAGCGGCCAGTCATACTGCTGGGCTTTTTCGCGGCCCTGGGCCCCCATCTGCTCCCGCAGCGCGCCGTCCGCCAGGAGGCGCGCCAGCGCCGCCGCGAGGGCCTGCGGGTCCTTGGGCGGCACCAGGAACCCTTCGGCGCCGTGCCCTATGACGGAGGCATAGCCCGCGATATCGCTGGCTACGATGGGCCGCCCGGCGGCCATCGCCTCCAGCAGCACCAGGCCGAAACTCTCTTTGCCGGTGGAGGGCGCGCAGAAGATGTGGGCGGCCTGGTAATAGCTGGGGAGCTCCGAACTGGGCACGAGCCCGACCAGATGTACGTCGCGCAACAGGTAGTCCGAAACCAGCCGCTCGTAGGGAGCGCGACGGCCGCCGTCGGGCCCCACCACGATCAGGCGGGACTGGGGGAAATCACCCTTCAAGAGGCGGTACGCCTCCAGCAGGTCGGGCAGCCCCTTGCGGCGCTCCCAGCGACCGACAAACAGGATGTTGAGCTTGCCGTCCTGGAACTGCGGGAGGGGGGCCGCCGGCGAGGAGAACAGGGGGAAATCGATCCCGTTGGGGATGACGGTATAGTCGCCGGGGAAGTACTTGCTGATGAAGGCGCGGGCCGGCTCCGAGACGGCTATCTTGCCGTCCAGGCGGCTCAGGTAGCGGTCTAGGAGGCGGCGCAGGTACCGATAGCCCCGGTGGCTCTCGGCGTAGGCATGAAAGGTGCCCACCGTGAGCGACCGCGAGAACCGCAGCGTCGTTATGGCGACGAAGGGGACCAGGGGCTCGTGGAGATGGACGACGTCAAAGCGCTCCTCCGCCAGTATCTGCTTGATCCTGGGCGAGAGGCGAGGGTGCAGGCTGATGCGAGCGACCGACCCTCCCACCCCCAGGGCAATCGGCACGGGCCGGCCCAGGGCCAGGAGACGCGGGTTGCCCAGCTCCTCCGCCGTGCGCGAGGAGGGGGCAATGACCCGCACCTCGTGGCCGCGCCGCAGGAACTCGCGTTCCAGGTGGGCGACGTGGGTGCTGACACCGCCCGGATAGGAGTAGTCGTAGGGGGAGACCAGGGCGATCTTCACGGCCTCAGGCTGCCGCTATAGCGCCGCCAGAGAGCGACCGGGAGACCGGGCTTGAGCACATGGGCCCGCAGCGCCTGCCGTGCCCGTTCACCCAGGGTGACCTTACGGCCGTAACTCGCCGGCCTTAGGAAGGCCTGCGTTTGGCGTGCCAGGAGCGCCTGGCGCAGCTCCTCAGCCGTCTGCCCGGGGAAGGCGGTGCAAGCACGGCCCACCGCCCCCAGGAAGTGGGCGTCGCTGCCGCCGGTCTCGGTCAAGAAGTGCGCCAGGCTCCAATCGCGGACGCGGGCGGCGGTGACCGCGCCGGCAAGCGTGGGATTGGCCACCTCGATCCCCAGGGGACGCGGTCCGGGCGCGGCCAGCAGCCGCTCCAGGCCCCGCTGCCCCACGCTCTGGGTGAGCCAACTGAAGGGATGGGGGATGATGCAGAGGCCGCCTAGGGCCTGGACCGTCGCCACCGTCTGGGCCAGCGGGCGCCAGGGAGGAATGGGCTCCTCCACGAAGAGGGCCAGCAGGTGCCCCTCCGCGGTGGTCACCTCTACGCCCGGCACCACCTGGAAGCGATAGCCGCGGCGAGCGGCCAGCTCCTGGGCCTCGGCGCCGGCGCGCAAATCGTCGTGGTCCGTAATGGCGATGACATCAAGCCCGGTGGCATGCTCCACATAGTCCAGCAGCTCCGGGACGCTAGGCAGCCCATCGCTATAGGCAGTGTGCAGGTGAAGGTCGGCGGTGCCCATGTTCCCAGTCCGATTAGCGCGGAGCGGCCATCGCCCCATGGGAGATGGCTCCGTCGGATAGCGCCGGCGCGGGCGCGGGCCAGACCGGGGCCAATACGTACCACTGCTCGTGGTAGCGCCGGACATAGGTCTCGACCACGCGGAGCAAAGCAGCCGTGGTCACCAGGGTGCGTTCCTCGGGCGTGCCACCGGCGGCCGGCTCCAGGGGCGGTTCAATGAAGACCTCCAGGACCGTGCCCGATGACCGGGCGCAAAAGCAGGGCAGGAGCAGCGCCCCGGTCTTGAGGGCGAGGGTGGCTGCCCCTTGCGGCATACGCGCTGGCTCCCCCAGGAAAGGAAGCCACGCCCCGGCCCCTTGAATATCGCGATCGCAGGCCACCGCCACCGCACCACCCTGGCGCAGGCGGCGCAGGGCCTGCTTGAGCCCGGCTACCCCCGTGGGAACAAACTCCACCCCCAGGCTCTGGCGCCAGCGGGTCACGGTCCGGAACAGGGAGGGCGGTTCCAGGGGCTCCGATAGCACGGTAACGGGCACGCCTCGCAGGGCCAGCCCCTGGATGGCCAGCTCGGGGTTCCCCAGGTGAGCGGTGGCTATGATCACCCCCCGGCCCGCGGCGAGGCCGCGCGCCAGGTTGTCCCAACCATGGACGCGCAGGCGGGCGTCCAGCTCTCGAGGCCTCAAGCGGGACAGGTGGACGAGGTCAAAGTAGTTCCGCGCAGTCTGGCGGAAGACGGCGGCGACCCCCCGTCGCACCACGTCAGGGCGGGCGTCAGGGCCCAGGACCCGCGCCTGATTCTCATAGGCGCCCCGACGGGTCCGCCAGGCGAACCACGAGACCACGGTGCCGCAGGCGTCGGCCACCAGGTAGCCAGCGGACGTGGGCAACCAACCCAAGAGTATACGGGCAAGCAGGAGGAGGAGCAGCCGAAGGCTAGGCAACGGTAGGCGCCCAGAGCTGTCGGAAGGGATACCACTGGTCGGGGTAGCGCCGCACCCACTTTTCCAGGGAGGCCACGACCAGTTGCGTGAGGGCCTGCGCATCCCGCTCCATGTCTCCAGTGGGTTGGAAGGGGAGCTGCTTGTCGATGAACCCCAGGAACCGGTTGTCGGGCAGCCGCACCAGGCCCCCCGTCACGATCCGCGCCCCGCTGCGCAGGGCGAGCCGGGCGGCGCCGGCGGGCACCTGTATAGGGGCATCGAAGAAGTTGACGGTGACGTGGGAGCCGGCGTAGGACTGGTCGATGAGGATGGCCAGCATCTCGTTGCGGCGGAGCGCTTGCACGATGGGGATGGGCCCCTTGTCCCGCGGGATGGTCTTGATGCCCAAGCGCCGCCGGTTGTTCTGGACCGTGCGGTCCAGCACCGCCGACTCGAAGCGCTCCACTATCACGTTCACCGGGTAGTTACGCAGGGCCAGGGCAGCCGCGGCCAGGTCCCAGTTTCCCAGGTGCAGGCCAATCAGGATCGCTCCCTTCCCCTCACCCAGGGCCTCCTCCAGGTTGTCCCAGCCGTCGATGGAGAGACGTTTCTTCAGCCCCGCTGTTCGAAATCGCACGAAGTCCGAAGCATAGAGACAATAATGGCGGACGGAGCGCCGGGCGAGCCGCTCCACGGTCCGCTGGTCCGCCTGGGGGCCCTGAACCCTGGCCATAGCCTGGCGGGCGTTGCTCCGCCAACGGGGCCAAGCCCAGTACAGCAGGTTCCCTATGACGTGGGCGGCCAGGAAGTTGGCGAGGGGCGCGGGCAGGAACTTCCAGGCCCCCAAGATAAGCCAGACGGTTACGTACAGCAACCGTCCCCGCAGGGCCATGACGAAGGCGTCCCAGCGCGCCTTAACCTTCGCCAATGATGAACTCCTCCAGGAGCTTGCGCGCCTCGTCATCGGTGTATTGGACGGGCGGCGACTTCATAAAGTAGGCCGAGGGGGGCACCAGGGCGCCGCCCACCCCTCGGTCCAGCGCGAGCTTGCAGCAACGGATGGCGTCGATGACCACGCCGGCGGAGTTCGGGCTATCCCATACCTCCAGCTTGAGCTCCAGGTTGAGCGGTACGTCGCCGAAGGTAGTCCCCTCCATGCGGATGTAGCACCACTTACGGTCCTTCAGCCAGGGCACGTGGTCGCTGGGACCCACGTGAATGTTATCCGGGTCCAGCTTCCGCCCAATCTGAGAGGTGACGGACTGGGTCTTGGAGATCTTCTTGGACTCCAGCCGGTCACGCTCCAGCATGTTCAGGAAGTCCGTGTTGCCGCCGAAATTGAGCTGGTATGTCCGGTCCAGCCGCACCCCGCGGTCCTCAAAGAGGCGGGTCAACACCCGATGGGTGATCGTCGCGCCCACCTGGGACTTGATGTCGTCGCCTATGATGGGCAGGCCTGCTTTCTGGAAGCGCGGCGCCCAATGCTTGCCCGTGGCGATGAACACCGGGATGCAGTTGACGACGCCCACGCCCGCCGCCAGGGCCTGCTCCATGTACCACTTGGTGGCCTCTTCCGAGCCTACGGGCAGGTAGTTGATGAGGATATCGGCCTTGGTCTCCCTGAGAACCTCGGCCACATCCACCGTATCGCCGGGGGCCTTCTGGATGATGTCCGCCAGGTACTTGCCGATGCCGTCGTGGGTCATGCCGCGCAGGACCGTCACGCCGGTGTGGGGCACGTCCGCGAAGCGGATGGTGTTGTTGGGGTCGGCGTAGATCGCCTCCGCCAGGTCTTTGCCCACTTTGGTGCGGTTTATGTCGAAGGCGGCGACGAAGTTGATGTCCGCGATGTGGTAGCCGCCCAGCACGGGGTGCATGAGGCCGGGGATCACCGCTGCCTCCTCGGCATCACGGTAGTAGTGCACGCCCTGCACCAGGGAGGAGGCACAGTTGCCCACCCCGACAATGGCGACGTTTATCTTACCTTTCCCCACGGAGGACTCCTTCTGGTGGAGAGGCTAGTCCAGACCAGGCCCACTCTACCCCAGCTACCCCTAAAATGCAAGGAATATCCTTGTTGGGGGCTGCCGCTCTGCTTGCTTAGGCAAAGGCTCTCTATCCTCAAGCTATCTCAGGGCTGACCACTGGCGCCAGGTGAACAATTCGGCGCCTCAACCAGGGCGCTCGGGCAGGCGCTCTCCCTCCATCGCCTCCAAGGAGGGCGCCAGGGCTGGAGAGAGAACCTTGAGGGGATGCCAACGTCGGTCGGGGCCCGGGGCTACCAGCGCCGTCAGCCGGCCGTCGACGGCGTAGGCGCGGGAGCGCCCCAGCCCGGCCAGGGGCAGGCCGGCGCAGCCGTAGCCCCGCAAGACGTGTCCCTCCAGAGCCAGGCCCTTGCCCTGCCGCAGCGCCCCCTCGGCCTCCCGGTCCACGACCAACGCCGGCCACTCCTTGAGGACGAGGTCTAGGGGAAGAAGGAACGAGCGCCAGGTGCCGTCGCTGCAAGCCGCCTGGAAGGTGTCCCAGAGAACGGCATCCTCCACGCGGAAGGGCCCCACCCGTTGGCGCAGCAGTGCCTTTAGATAGGCACCGCAGCCCAGGGCCTGGCCCAGGTCGTAAGCGAGGGAGCGGATGTAGGTGCCGCGAGCGCACTCCACCTCCACAGTGACCACCGGGGGCTCCCAGCCGATGACGTCCAGACGGAAAACCTCCGTGCGCCGGGGCTCTGGTGCGACCGCCACCCCCGCCCGGGCCATCTCGTAGAGCCGTCGGCCCTGGTACTTCAAGGCGCTGTAGATGGGCGGCCGCTGGTAGATGACCCCGCGGAAACGGGCCAGCGCCGTCTCCAGGATAGGTCGTGTCACGCCCGAGGGATCGCCCCGGGCCACCACCTGCCCCTCGCTATCGTAGGTATCGGTCTCCACCCCCAGCTCGATCTCGGCACGGTAGCTCTTGGGGGAGTCCGCCAGGTATTCGGCCATACGGGTGGCCTGGCCGAGGCACAGAATGAGCACGCCCGTAGCCTTAGGGTCCAGGGTGCCACCGTGGCCCACACGCCTCACCCCTGTGCAGCGCTTCACCGCGGCCACCAGGGAAAAGGAGGTGCAGTCGAGGGGCTTATGGAGGTTTATGACGCCGTCGCTGCCCGGCGGGCTCCCATTATTCTTTGGGCGCGACAACGGACCCTCCCGGAGATCCCTGGCCCTCGGGCGTTTCGCCCCGGCCCTCAGCCACCTCCCTCATCAAGCGCAGCAGGCGATCGCCCCGCTCTAGGGCATCGTCCCTGACGAAGGAGAGGGCGGGAATCCTGCGCAGGGTGAGCCGCTCCCCCAGCTCATGCTGGAAGAAACCTGCGGCCGCGCGGAGCACTTCCAAGGTCTGGCGTTGCTCCTCTGGGGTCCCCAGGACGCTGACGAACACCCGGGCGTGTCGCAGGTCTATGGACGTATTCACCTCGGTGACGGAGATCACGCGCTCCCCCAGACGGGGGTCCTTGGCATCCCTCATCAGCAGGGCGCTGAGCTCGGTCCGGATCAGCTCGTTAACGCGCTCGAGGCGGCGTGTCATGGCAGGCTAGCGGGCGTGGCGTCTACCCGGCGGCGCCTAGCCCTGGCGCTCCTTGTGGTAGGTCTCGAGCTTATCGCCGACCTGGTAGTCGTTGAAGCCCTCCAGCGCCAGACCGGCCTCGTAGCCGGCGGCCACCTCGCGCACGTCCTCCTTGAAGCGCCGCAGGCTTACGATCTTTCCCTCGTAGATTTGGCTGCGCTCCCGCAGCAGCCTGACCTGGGCGTTGCGGGCGAGCTTGCCATCGGTGACGAAGACACCGGCTGCCTTCCCCAACTTTGCCGCGCCAAAGGCGGCCCGCACCTCGGCATGGCCGTCCACCATCTCCACATAGGTGGGCTCCAAGAGCCCCTTCAGCGCCTTGTCCACGTCCTCAGTCAGTTTATAGATGATGTCGTAGCGGCGGATGTCCACGCCCTCCGCCCGGGCCAGCCTCTCCGCTCCCGGCTCGCTGTCGGTGTTGAAGCCGATGACGATGCCCTGGGAGGCGAGGGCCAGCGTCACGTCGCTCTCCACGATCTTGCCGGTGCCGGCGTGGAGCACCCGTACCTTGACCTGCTCCGTGCCCAGGCGCTCAAGCTGAGAGCGGATTGATTCCATGGTGCCATAGACGTCGCTCTTCAGGATGACGTTGAGCTCCTTGACCTGCCCTGACTTGATCTGCTGGTAGAGCTCGCTCAGGCTGGGCGCCCGAGCGAGGGCGCTCTGGAGCCCACGGCGCTGCTGGGCCTCCCCTTGCTCGCGGGCCTCCTTCTCGTTCGCCACCACTTTGAACGGCGTTCCCGCAGGGGGTACTGCGCTCCAACCCAACACTTGGGCCGGGGTGGAGGGCTCGGCCCGCTTGAGGCGGTGCCCGCTATCGTTGAACATGGCGCGCACCCGCCCCCAGGCCTCCCCGGCCACCAGGATGTCGCCCTCTTTGAGGGTGCCGTTGTGGACCAGCAGGGTTGCCTTGGGCCCCCGGGTGGGGTCCATCTCCGCCTCCAACACCGCCCCCTCGGCGCGCACGGCGGGGTTGGCCTTGAGCTCTGCCACCTCGGCGACTACCAGGAGGTTCTCCAGGAGCTCGTCCAGGCCCTGGCGGGTCTTGGCGGAGCAGGCCACGGCGACGACGTCGCCTCCCCACTCCTCGACCACCAATCCATGTTCGGTTAGCTGCTGCTTGACGCGCTCGGGATTGGCCCCCGGCATGTCTATCTTGTTGATAGCCACTACCATGGGGACACCGGCGGCCTTCACATGGTCAATGGCCTCCACGGTCTGGGGCATCACCCCATCGTCGGCGGCCACCACCAGGACGACAATGTCAGTAACCTTGGCGCCGCGGGCCCGCATCTGGGTAAAGGCTTCGTGGCCGGGGGTATCCAGAAAGGTGATGGGCCGCCCCTTCCACTCGACCTGGTAGGCGCCGATGTGCTGGGTGATGCCGCCGGCCTCCCCCGCCGCCACCTTGCTTTGCCTGATGGCGTCCAGGAGGCTGGTCTTGCCATGGTCAACGTGCCCCATGATGGCCACCACGGGGGCGCGGGGCTCCAACCCCTTGGTGCCCACGGCAAACTTGGGCACCGCTGTGGTCTTGACGCCCTCCGCCACGGGCTTGGCGCGGGGCTTCCAGCCGAACTCGCGGGCCACGACACAGGCGGTCTCGTAGTCCACAGCCTGATTGATGCTGGCCATGACCCCGTTCTTCATCAGCTCTTTGATGACCTCGACGGGGGTCAACTCCAGGAGAGTGGCCAAGTCCTGGACTGTGATGGTGGCGGGGATAGCGATGGCATCGGCGGTGGCCCTCGCTGCCGCTTTGGCCGCCGCGGCAGGGGCCGGCGGCTGGGGTTGGGCCCCAGAGCCCTGGTTGGCAATTGTCATGGCCTATCCTCTCTGGGAGCGCCCTCGCCCAAGGCTTCCTCGCCCAGGGCGGCGCCGTAATTCAAGAGATGGGCGCGGTCCTCAGGGCTCAACTTCACTTTAAGAGAGCGCTCCAACTGCCCCTTGCTGAGGGCTAGCTGCCAGCAGTTCGCGTCCTGATGCAGGTAAGCGCCACGGCCCGCCTGCTTCCCCGTGCTATCCACTACCACCGGGCCCGGGGGCGTCCGCACGATGCGGACCAGCTGGCGCTTGGCAACCTTGCCGCGGCAGGCGACGCAGGTCCTCTCCGGGATATGTCGGGTACGAGGGGCGCTGGCCTTGATAATCATGGCATCTAGCCTGGCAGACTGCCACTGTACCCCTGGCGCTGGGGGTCTTTCCGGGCGTCCCTATTCCTCAAAGGTCCCCGCACCCCGGCGGCGCCGTCCCTTCCGCGGCGGGGCCACGACGCCCGGGCCCTTGCCCTCCTCCTCCTCGCGGGCACCCATGAGTCCGGCCCGGCGCTGCGCCCGCTTGGACAGGGCGCGGCTGGCGCGCCCTGGCAGGAGCTCTTCCGCAAAGCGGATCACCGGGGCGCCCGGTACCAGGGGCCTACGCTCCTCCACGAGGTCAAAGCGCAACTCCTCCGGGGCAGCGGGCTCCTCAGGGGCTTCCTCTGCCGGAGCAGGCGGCGCCGCGGCAGCTTCCTGGACCTCCAGCTCTTTGAGCTGGCGCTCCAGCTCCTCAAGCTCCTTGAGCTCCGCGGGCGAAGAGGCGGGCTGGGGAGCGGCCGCTACGGCTGGAGGGGCCACGAGCTCGGCTTTCGCCGGGGCGCGGGGCGAGACCGGGGCCGTCTGCTGGGGGGCAGCGACGACGACGGTTTCCACCTCCCGCACCGCGGCGGCTGCTTGCTCCGGCGCCAGCGCGGCGGCTGCCTGTTCCGGCACCAGCGCGGCGGCCGCCTCCGGGAGGGCGCGGGGCTCGGGCAGGGCTGTCGCCACCGCCTCCTCGCTCCCCACGGCGGCCTCTCGGGCCAGCTTCTCTTCGTCCGCCGCCGTCACACTCTTGATATCGATACGCCAACTGGTCAATTTGGCCGCCAAGCGGGCATTTTGCCCCTCCCTGCCGATGGCCAAGGAGAGCTGCCGGTCAGGGACGATGACGGTGGCCGTATTGGTCGCCTCGTCGGTCTCTACCCTTGTCACCTGCGCCGGGCTGAGGGCGCTGGCGATGAAGTCGGTCGTCTTGGGTTGCCATTGGATCACATCGATGCGCTCGCCATCCAGCTCATTGACGACGTTCTGGATGCGTATCCCCCGCATCCCAATGCAGGCGCCCACGGGGTCGATCCCCTCCTGCCGAGCGGCGACGGCCACCTTGGAGCGATGGCCCGGCTCCCGCGCCAGGGCCTTGATCTCCACCACGCCGCTGAAGATTTCGGGGACCTCCAACTCCAGCAAACGGCGCAGGAGATTCTTGTGGGTGCGGGAGAGGATAACCTGGGGCCCGCGGGTGGAGCGATTGACCTCCAGGACGTAGAACCGCAAGCGCCCACCGATGCGGTAGCGTTCGCCCCGCACCTGCTCGCTCAAAGGCAAGATTGCCTCGGCATTGCCCAGGTCCACCACGATCTGCTTGGGCTCGAGGCGCTGCACCACCCCGGAGACGATGTCGCCCTCCCGATCGGCGTACTCCTCGTAGACGTGTTCCCGCTCGGCCTCCCGCAGCCGCTGGAGGACCACTTGCTTAGCGGTCTGGGCGGCGATGCGGCCGGCGTTCTTGGGGGTTGTCTCCACCTCAAGGATGTCGCCGATCTGGATTCCGCCCTGTATCTTCCTGGCGTCCTTGATGGCGATCTCAGTGATGGGGTCTGTGGACTCCTCCACCACCGTCCGTTGGGTATAGACCGTGACCTCTCCGGTGGCGGCCACGATCTTCACCGCGATTTGAGCGCCGTCGCCGATTCCTTCTTTCTTGTAGGCCGAGGCCAACGCCTGCTCGACGGCTGAGAATATGACCTCCCGAGGGAGGTTCTTCTCCGCCGCCAACTGGGTGATGGCGATGAGGAAGTCGCTCTTCATAGGCCCATCCCCTACAAGCAAAGAAGTGGGCAAGGCCCACTTCTCTCGAAAGCCACTCGATTCCAGAGGCAGTATAGCACTGGGTCAAGGGCCCTCGCAAGGCCGGTGGGGGCGGTTCTACTTCTAAGGGCCAGGGCTGGCGACCGCCCGCAGCGCTTCCTTTAGGTCCAGGTCTCCAGTGTACAGCGCCCGTCCCACGATAGCCCCTTCGCAGCCCAGGGACGCCAGCCTCACCAGGTGCTCTACGGTGGTGATCCCACCGGAGGCGATGACGGGGACGCCCACGACTGCCAGCAACTGCTCCAGGGCCTGGAAATTCGGCTCGGTAAGGGTCCCGTCGCGGGCGATGTCGGTACAGATCAAGCGCCGCACCCCCAGAGCGGCCATGCGCAGCGCCAGGTCCACGGCCTTGACGCCGGTGGGCTCCCGCCATCCCCGGACCGCCACCAGGCCCTCCCGCGCGTCTATCCCCACCGCGACGGCGTCGCCAAAACGGCGGCTGGCCTCCGCCACCAGGGAGGGCTCTTCCACGGCAACGGTCCCGATAATAGCCCGCTCGACCCCGAAGTCCAGGAGCCGCTGAATAGCCTCGAGCCCACGGACGCCGCCACCTACCTGGAGGGGACAGGCGACGGCCGCGACCACTCGCCGGATGAGGGAGAGGTTGGCTGGCTCCCCGCGCGCTGCCCCGTCCAGGTCCACCAGGTGCAGGCGCGGCGCGCCCAAGTCGGCCCAGCGCTGGGCCATCTCCACGGGGTTGTCAGAAAACACCGTCTCGCGGGCGTAGTCCCCCTGGTAGAGGCGGACGCATTTGCCGTCGCGGATGTCGAGGGCGGGGATGACTTCAAACGCCATCGGATGGGTCGGGAGGAGGCTCCCAGGGAGTGATGCTAGTGGCCCGAGGGGCGGGGCGGACGAAGCGGCGGGGCGGCGGGGGGGGCAGCTTGGCGCTCAGATAACGCTCTCTGACCTCGGCCTCGCTGAATACCCTCACCGAGTCCGCCAGGATACGCAGCCGCCCGGCGGTGAAGCGACTCTGGGCCAGGCTGCCAGGGGCGAAGTTCACCAGGTACACCTGGCGCATCCGGTCCTTGATGAACTGGATAGCGGGGGCGAAGTCCACGTCGCCGCTGATGATGACGGCGGCGTCATATTCGGCCATCCTCCCCACCATGTCCACGGCCAGCCCCACATCCACCCCCTTCTCCTCGATCCATTTCTGCTCGTAGGGGTCAATCTTGAGGGAGCCGACGTAGCGGAACTCCAGGAAATCGTAGTCCTGGGCGATACGGTCGTAGACCTCGCGATGGATGCGCTCCAAGCGCTCTCTCTGCTCGACGATATAGCCCTCGCAACGCTGGCGGAATTCCTCCTCCGTGGGGGCGCCCGTGCGGCCGCCGAGGAAGAGGTCGTGGAGACGGGAAGGATAGGGCTGGCTGAAGGAGATCTGGCCTACCTGATACCAGTAGGCGCGGATGAGCCGGTGTCCAGAGGGCATGGCGTCCGCCAGGAGCCGGCCCCAGTTGACATCTTTCTCCTGTAGTTGCAGCTCGCCCAACTGATAATGCAGATTGTTGCCATCAATGAACACCACAGCACGCAGAGTCATAGCCATCCCCTCGCAGAATATTACCCGCTAGCGCTGAATATCGTTGCCGCAGCAGCGTTATGGCCTGTCTCTCTCACTCCCCGGCGTCCCGCGCCCCTAGCCCCCCGCCTTCGACAGGGCGCTCCACCGCAGGAAGTTCTCGTAGAACAGCAAGCCCCCCTCGCCGCTCTTCTCCGGGTGGAACTGGGTGGCCACCAGGTTGTCTCTGATGAGGACGGAGCAAAAGTCCACCCCGTACTCAGTGCGGGCGGCGACTACTTCAGGGTCTATGGGCTCGGTGTAGTAGCTGTGGACGAAATAGAAGTCAGCCCCCTGGTGGATGCCCTGGAACACGGGGTGCGCCCGCACCTGCCGGACCTGGTTCCACCCCATGTGGGGCACCTTCCGTCCCCCCGGCAGCCGCTTCACTGCGCCGGGCACGATGTCCAGGCAGGGCTCCCAGCCGCCCTCCTGGGACCCCGTTAGCAGGGCCTGCAAGCCCATGCAGACCCCCAGGAAAGGCCGCCCGCTGGCGATGAACTCCCTGATCGGCTCCACCAGTCCTCGCTGGCGCAGGTTGGCCATGGTGTCCGCGGCGGCCCCGACGCCTGGGAAGATGACGGCGCCGGCCCCCTGCACCGCCCGCGGGTCCGCCGTCACCAGGGCAAGGTAGCCCAGACGTAGGACCGCCTTGGTGACGCTACGCAGATTGCCGGCCCCATAGTCGAGGATCGCTACCGCCCTACCCTGTCCCACAACAAAGCAATTCTAGCACGCCAGGTCGCGGCATTCACTTAGGATTGGATGGCCTTGCACAAGAATGGCGTTCCTGCCGGAATAGAGAGAGTGCAGAAGGGTACTCCCCGGAGTTTACCCTGAGCGTAGCCGAAGGGCCGGGGGCCCGGGGCACGATCGAGGGCCGGATTAGATATAAATCCGCTGCCGGGGGTCCTCCTCGAACCGGGCCAGCATGTACACCAGGTCGTTGAGGCGGTTCAGGTACTGCAACAGGGCAGGGTTCTGGGTTCCGCCCTGGCGGTGCAGGGTAACCAGACGGCGCTCCGCCCGGCGCAGCACCGCCCGCGCCAGGTCGAGGGCCGCCGAGGCGGGGCTGGTGCCAGGCGCGATAAAGGCAGTCGGCATCTCCACCTGGGGCTCCAGCTCGTCGATGGCCTGCTCCAGGGCGACCACCATGGCCTCGGTGATGACCCAGCCCCGTTGCTGGGACTTGGCATAGTGCTCCGGGGGCGTGGCCAGCTCCGAGCCCACCACGAAGAGCTCCCGCTCCACCTGCCGGAGGAGCTGGCGGGTGCGCTCCTTGGTAGCCGCGGCGTAGGCCACGCCCAGGGCCGAGACCGCCTCGTCCACGGCGCCGTAGGCCTCGCAGCGGGGGTCGTCCTTGGGCACCCGCACCCCGTAGAGCAGGCTGGTCTCGCCGCCGTCGCCCTTCCTGGTGTAGATCTTCATCCCGCTGCTACCCCCCCTGGCCGCCGCTACGTTCCTGACCCGCCCTTTTCAGGCCGCCATTCTACTCTACCATCTCCGTATGCTACACTGCGGCAAGAGGGGCTTTTAGGAGGAGTCGTGGCACGAGCCAGAGACCGCCTGCTCACGATCCCCCAGGGCACGCGGGAGCCGGTGTCCCTCGATCTCCTGGAGGCGATCCGCCGGCGCAAGAGCATCCGCGCCTTTAGGCCCGATCCGGTGCCCCGCGAGGCGCTGGAGGGAGTGCTGGCCCTGGCCCAGCGGGCGGCCTCCTGGTCCAACTTGCAACCCTGGGAATACGCCGTGGTGACGGGCGGGCGGCTGCGGGAGCTGAGCGACGCCCTGGTGGCCTACGTCCTGGGGGGCGAGGAGCCCCGGTACGACTTCGAGCGCCCGGAGTTCCAGCCAGTGCACCAACGGCGGAGGGTCTCCGACGGCATCCGCCTTTTCGAGACCGCCGGGATCCACAAGAGTGACCCCGACTATGCGCAGAAGCGGGTGGAGTGGCGCTGCCGCAACATGCGCCTTTTCGGGGCGCCCGTGGGTCTCTTCATTTACATGGAGCGGCAGCTCCACACGCCCGCCGTGCTGGACACCGGGGGCTTCCTGACCACCCTCATGCTCGCCTGCCTGCCCTTCGGCCTGGGCAGCTGCGCCAGCGGCTCCCTGGTAGGCTATCCCGATCTCCTGCGCCAGTCCCTGGACCTGCCGGATTCCAAGCTGTTCCTGTCCGGCGTCTGCGTCGGCTATCCGGACTGGAGCGACCCCCTCAACACCTTCCAGGCCGATCGCGACCCGGTAGAGCTGTTCGGGCACTGGCAGGGCTGGGACCCGGCTCTCTAGAGGCCATTTTCAAAACCCTCTCCCTTGAAGGGAGCCCTGCCTCAAAACTGTCATTCTGAGGAGCGAAGTGACGAAGAATCTGGGGTGGGGTCGGCACACAACAGGGTAACCCCACCACCCTGGACCCTTCGCGGAGCCTGTCCTGAGCCGGGCCGAAGGGCTCAGGGTGACAGGCGAAAGAGCACTTTGGGGGCAAAGCCCCTTCAAGGGTGAGGATGACCGCCCTCAGGTTGACACCCCGGTGGCACCACGGCTAGACTGGGGCGCCGCGGGCGAGGCAGCGGCAGCCCGGCCGACGGGACATCCTGGGGATGGAGGCCTTCTGAGTTAAGGAGAGGGCTGTGTTGGAGAAGGAAAAGCTGAACGAGTTCCGCCAGCGGCTCTCCCGTTGGCACGAGAAGGCACGGGGCGCCCCAGAGCTCCCCCAAAGCTTCGCCACCATCTCCGGCCAGGAGGTCAAGCGCCTCTATACCCCCCTCGACCTGGCCGCGGCCGACCAGGGCGCCGAGATCGGGCTGCCCGGCGAGTACCCTTATCTGCGCGGGGTGCATGCCACCGGCTACCGCACCCGGCTCTGGACCATGCGGCTGTTCTCCGGGTTCGGCAGCGCCGAGGAGTCCAACCGGCGCTATCGGGACCTGCTGGCCCACGGGCAGACCGGCCTCTCCATCGCCTTCGACCTGCCCACCCTCATGGGTTATGACACCGACCATCCGGCGGCGCTAGGGGAGTTCGGCAAGTGCGGGGTCGGCATCTCCAGCCTGCGGGACATGGAGGTCCTCCTGGACAACCTGCCCCTGGGCGAGATCACCACCTCCATGACCATCAACTCGCCCGCGGCGGTGATCTGGGCGATGTACATAGCCGCGGCGGAGAAGAAGGGTGTGCCCATGGAGCGACTGGGGGGCACCCTGCAGAACGACATCCTCAAGGAGTTCATCGCCCAGAACGAATATGTCTTCCCTCCCCAGCCCTCCCTGAAGCTGGTGGTGGACACCATCGAGTTCGCCTCGCGCCATCTGCCCCAGTGGAACAGCATCTCCGTCTCCGGCTATCACATCCGAGAGGCGGGCTCCACCGCCCAGCAGGAGCTGGCCTTTACCCTGGCCGACGGCCTCGCCTACGTGGACGCCACCCTGGAGCGGGGGCTCCCCATCGACGACTTCGCGCCCCGGATCAGCTTCTTCTTCAACAGCCACAACGACTTCTTCGAGGAGATCGCCAAGTTCCGCGCCGCCCGTGTCATCTGGGCGCGCCAGATGCGGGAGCACTACGGCGCCAAGAACGAGCGCTCCTGGTGGATGCGCTTCCATACCCAGACCGCCGGCTGCTCCCTGACGGCCCAGCAGCCGGAGAACAACATCGTCCGCACCGCCCTACAAGCCCTGGCCGCTGTCCTGGGCGGCACCCAGAGCCTCCACACCAACTCCATGGACGAGGCCCTGGCCCTGCCCAGCGAGCTGGCCGCCCGCATCGCGCTGCGCACCCAGCAGGTGATCGCCTACGAAAGCGGCGTGACCAACACCGCCGACCCCCTCGGCGGCAGCTATTTCGTGGAGACCCTCACCAAGCAGATGGAGCAGGCGGTCTACGAGTACTTCGAGAAGATCAAGGGCTGGGGCGGCGTCATAAAGGGTATCGAAGAGGGGATGTTCCAACGGGACATCGCCGAAGCCTCCTTCCGCTACCAGCAGGAGGTGGACCGCAAGGAGCGGATAATCGTCGGGGTCAATGACTTCGCGCTTGAGGAACCGCTCCACATACCAATCCTCCAGATGGACGTGGAGGGTGAGAACAGACAGCTGGAACGGCTCCAGGGCCTCCGGCGGGAGCGGGACAACCGGGCCGTCCGCCAGGCGCTTGCGACCCTGAAAGAGAAGGCTAAGGGGGGCGCCAACCTGATGCCCCCGCTCCTCGACGCCGTGCGCGCCTACGCTACCCTGGGTGAGACCATGGACGTGCTGCGAGACGTCTACGGCGAATACCAGGCGCGCTGGGCAGCGTAACAAAACAACTCTTGTAGCAAAACAACACTAAGGAGGGCACACTCATGCAGATCACCCTCAGCGTGATAAAGGCCGACGTGGGCTCCATAGGCGGGCACACCAAGCCCAGCGACGAGATGCTGAACGCCGTCAAGCGCCGGGTGGCGGAGGCCGTGCAGGGCAAGCTGCTGGTGGACGGCATCGTCACCCACACCGGCGACGACATCGCCCTGATCATGTCACACCGCCAGGGGGCGGGGGCCTCCAAGGTGCACATGTTCGCGTGGGACTGCTTCCTGGCGGCGACGGCGGTGGCCAAGGCGGAGGGCGACTACGGCGCCGGCCAGGACCTCCTGGTAGACGCGCCCTCGGGGAACGTCCGCGGCGCGGGGCCGGCCGTGGCGGAGATCGACTTCGAGCTGCTGCCGTCACACCGGCCGGCGGAGTCCTTCCTGGTCTTCGCCGCCGACAAGTGCGGGCCCGGGGCCTACAACCTCCCCCTCTACCTGGTCTTTTGCGACCCCATGCACAACGGAGGGCTGCTCTTGAGCCCCCGGCTGCACCAGGGCTTCACCGTCACCGTCATCGACATGGACCACCGGGGCGACGGGGCCGACAGCGTCATCCAGCTCAAGGTCCCCGAGGAGATTTGGGACCTGGCGACCCTGTTGCGCGACACCGACCGCTTCGCCATCGAGGCCATACACTCCCGCGCCGTGCCCAGCGAGCAGATCGTCTCGGTGGCCGCGACCCGTTTGCACAACGTGTCGGGGAAATACACCGGCAAAGACGACCCGGTGGCCATCGTGCGCAACCAGGGGCTGTTCCCAGCGCCCGAGGAGATCATCGAGCCCTATGCCGTGGTGAACCAGATCGTCTCCGGCGATACCCGGGGCTCCCACAACATGCCCATCATGCCCGTGGCCATCAACACACCGGTAACAGGCCCCTACTGCTTGCCCATCGTCTCGGCCCTGGGGTTTTCCATGAACGGCCAGGGCCACTTCGCCAGCCGCTACGTGGACTTCTTCGGCGGCGAGTCCTGGGACCACGTGCGCCTGAAGGTGCAGGAGAAGGCCATCGACTTCCGGCGCCAGGGCTTCTTCGGCGTGGCCATGGCCTCCAAGACCGAGCTGGCCTACACGGGCATCATGGATACCCTGACGGCGCTGGAGGGGCGCTTCCAGCTGCGCAAGGACAGAGCCGCAGCCAGGGCCTAGTTCCGCGGCGGGGGCGCGTAACGCAGGCCTCCATAAGGTGGGTTCGGCCGGCAGCACCCTATTGCAGTGGCCTTGGCAACCGTGGTGACGGAGCGTATAATGGCCGCTCGGTACAAGCAAGGCAAAAAATGCGCCAGGAGGGGATACTAACATGGACCTCGGCTATAACGAAGAGCAGGAGCTCCTGAAGAAATCGGCTCGTGAGTTCCTACAGGTGGAGTGCACCAAGAAACTGGTGCGCGCCATGGAAGAGGACAGCAAGGGATACTCCCCAGAGCTCTGGAAGAAGATGGCCGGCCTGGGCTGGCAGGGGCTGGTGATCCCGGAGAAGTACGGCGGCTCCGGGCTCGGCTTCCTCGATCTGTGCCTGCTCCTGGAAGAGCATGGCCGTTACCTGCTCCCGGGGCCCTTCTTCTCCACCACGGTGCTAGCGGGGTTGCCCCTGGCCTGGGCGGGGACGGAGGCCCAGAAGCAGCGGTACCTGGCCGGGATCGCCAGCGGTGAGCTGATCATGACCCTCGCCCTCACAGAGCCCAGCGCCCGCTGGGACGCGGCCGGGGTGCAGCTCAAGGCGCGGGCGGTAAAAGACGGCTACGTCCTTAACGGCACCAAGCTCTTCGTCCAGAATGCCAACGTGGCCGACGCCATGATCGTGGCTGCCCGCACCAGGAAAGCGGCGCGGGCGCAGAACGGCATCACCCTGTTCCTGGTAGAGGGGAACGCCCCCGGGGTCCGCCAGACGGCGCTCAAGACCATCGCCTCCGACCGCCAGAGCGAGGTAGTCTTCCGCAACGTGCGGGTATCCAAGGCGGCTGTGCTGGGTGAAGTAAACAAGGGTTGGCAGGTGCTAGAGAAGGCCCTACAGTACGCCGCCGCCGCCGAGGCCGCGCGCATGGTTGGCATGGCGCAGCAGGCCCTGGACATGAGCGTGGATTACGCCAAGAACCGCGTCCAGTTCGGCCGCCCCATCGGCTCTTTCCAGGCCATCCAGCACAAGTGCGCCGACATGGTGACCAACGTGGACGGCGCTCGCTACATCACCTACCTCGCCGCCTGGAAGCTTACCGAGGGCGAGGACGCAGCCCTGGAAGTCTCCATGGCCAAGGCCTGGTGCTCCGACGCCCTGCGCCAGGTCAGCGCCCAGGCGCAGCAGATCCACGGCGGCATCGGCTTCACCAAGGAGTACGACCTACAGCTATACTTCCGCCGCATCAAGGCGGCAGAAATCCACTATGGCGACGCCGACTTCCACCGCGAGAGGGTGGCCCAACTCCTGGGCCTCTAGGCCGCTGCCAGCGCTACAGGACGGGGCCGCCAGGTGCGGCCCCGTCTTTCTTTGACGCGCGTGCAGCACTCGCAGCGGTGGGCCCAGTAGAGGGGCCGATGAGCAAGGGCATAGCAGCGGTAATTGCCGACGCTTATCGCCGAACGCATGGCCATGTCCTCGAACTGGTCAATGACCTCCCAGACGAACTTCTGGTCCGGCGAGCCGGCCCATCCAGTCCTTCCGTCGCGTTCCACTTATGGCACCTAGCCCGGTGGGCGGACTTTCTTCAAGAGGTCCTGCATGGCCCCGGCAGTCAGCTTTGGGACAAGGAGAAGGTCGCGGCCAGTTGGGGGCTTCGCCATCCTTCGGGGGCAGGACTGGGCTATGCTGAAACGGGGATGGGGATGGACGACGAGGCCGCTGCCAACCTATCATTGCCCCCCAAATCTGTGCTCTTCAACTACGTTCGGCGCGCGTTCGGGGCAGCCGAAGAGGCCGTCGCAGCGGTGGACGACCAGAAGCTGAATAGTGTGTACACCGGACCTCGTGCGGCAGACTATTTTAGCGGCGAGAAGAGCCTAGCCTACGTAATCTTGAGAAGCTTGAGGCACGAGAACCGTCATCTCGGCATGATCGAGTGCCTGCTCGGAGCCCAGAGGCCTGGTCCGACGAATGCCAGGTCGTAGGAGAACGGCTATGCCAGCGCGGGACTGTGTCTTCTGCAAAATCGTAGCGGGAGAGATCAAGAGCGAGCGGCTCTTTGAGGATGATCAGACCATCGCCATCCGCGACCTGAACCCTCAAGCGCCCGTCCATCTCCTGATCATCAGCAAGGAGCATATCGAGTCCATGATGCGGCTGCTCTCAGAGAAGTCGCCCATCGTGGGGCACATGGCCCTGACTGCCAACGAACTGGCGCGTCACGAGGGGCTCTGGCCCAAGGGCTACCGGCTGGTGATCAACGCTGGGCCCGATGGTGGCCAGAGCGTAGCCCACCTTCACCTGCACCTGCTGGGCGGCCGGCCTATGCTCTGGCCACCCGGCTGAGGGCTCAGTCGAGGCCGGCGTCGCGGCGCAGCGCCTGGGCCTTGTCGGTATGCTCCCAGGGCAGATCGAGGTCGGGGCGGCCGAAATGGCCGTAGGCAGCGGTCTGCCGGTAGATGGGACGCCGCAGGTCCAGGTGCCGGATAATCGCTGCGGGGCGCAGGTCGAAGTGGGAGTGGATCAGCTCCAGAATGCGGGCATCGTCCACCTTGGCGGTCCCGAAGGTCTCCACGGACACAGCCAGGGGCCGCGCCTTGCCGATAACGTAGGCCACATGGAGCTCGAGCCTCTCGGCGAGCCCTGCCGCCACTAGGTTCTTGGCCACGTAGCGGCACATGTAGGCAGCCGAGCGGTCCACCTTGGTCGGGTCCTTGCCGGAGAAGGCGCCGCCCCCGTGGCGGGCCATCCCGCCGTAGGTGTCCACCAGGATCTTGCGTCCGGTAAGACCCGCATCGCCCTTGGGACCGCCGATGACGAAGCGGCCGGTGGCGTTGACGTAAATCTTGGTATCGCGGTCCACCATAGGAGTCGGTATCACCTGGGCGATCACATGCTCCCGAATGTCGGCTTCCATCTCCCTGCGGTCTACCGCGGGATCGTGCTGGGCGGCGATGACGATGTTTTCGACGCGCTTGGGCACACCGTAGGCATACTCGACGGTGACCTGGCTCTTGCCGTCGGGCCGCAGGTAAGGGAGAACCCCTTGCTTGCGCACCAGCGCCAGCCGGCGGGTGAGGGAATGGGCTAGCGAGATAGGCAGCGGCATCAGGTCCGGGGTCTCCTCGCAGGCGAAGCCGTACATCATCCCCTGGTCGCCGGCCCCCACGCGGTCGAACTCGTCGCTCCCGTGGTCTCCCCTGACCTCCAGGGCCGCTTCAACCCCGCGCGCGATGTCCGGCGATTGCTCATTGATGGCGGTGAGCACACCGCAGGTGTCGCAGTCGAAGCCGTACTCGGCATTGGTGTAACCGATCTGGCGCACCGTCTCCCGCACCACGCGCGGAATATCCACGTAGGTGGTGGTGGTGATCTCGCCCGTCACCACCACCAGGCCCGTGGTGGTCAGCGTCTCGCAGGCTACCCGCCCCAGGGGGTCCTCGGCGAAGATGGCGTCCAGGACGGCATCGGACACCTGGTCGCAGAGCTTGTCGGGGTGCCCTTCTGTCACCGACTCCGAGGTGAACAGATAGGAGGGGGACCGCATGAAGGTAGTGGTCATAGCGCTACACTCTCCTTGGGATAGCCTAGGGGGGATAGGCCAGAGCACAAAAAAGGCCTCTCACTGGGGAGAAGCCTGAATCTTACCTCTCATCTGCCCCCGGATGGGGCCGGAATTGGCACCGAGTCCGCCTGCAGTTTGCGGAGGGTTGCCGGGCTTCACAGGGCCGTTCCCTCAGCCACTCTGGATGAGCGCCAGCACGCTATTCGATTTGACTTTTATACTAGCAGGCGGCTCCTAGAGTGTCAAGGCTGTCCAGGGTCTCCTGCCCGTCGGGGCGCGGCGCGGTTGAGTTGGACGCGCGGCGTACGGGACGCTGAATCGGGTTACGTGCTATCATGCATATCCGGCGGGGAGTAGCGCAGTCTGGTTAGCGCGCGACGTTCGGGACGTCGAGGCCGGAGGTTCGAATCCTCTCTCCCCGACCATCAACAAGCTACCGCATCTACCAGAGGAAGACCCGCACCCAGGAACCTAGGGCGGTAACCCTTGACCTAACAGGGCACAATGAACTAGCCCTTGGGACCTGCCTCAGGGCCGCATTTGACCCGCCGCCGTACGGAAGAGGGAGAAGTCGATCATGACTATGCGGCAGGGGATCCAGGCCCGCCTAGCGCGACAGTTAAGTCTGGGCCAAGCAGTGCTGTTTACAGGAGCCGGCTTCTCGTCTGAGGCACTGGACTCCCAAGGTGCTCCGTTGCCGAGCAGCTCCAGGCTCGCGGAGGAACTCTGGCAGGTCGCGCGACCCGACAGCAGTTTCGACCCAGCCACCCGCGTCGGTGACGCGTTTGAGGCTGCTAAGGCCCGTAACAGGTCGGGCCTAACGACCCTCTTGCGGAGGAGGCTGTCTGTACAAAGCACAACCCTTCCAGACTTCTACAGGGTCTGGTTCTCGGTTCCATGGACGCGGTGCTACACACTCAATATCGATGACCTTGAACAGGCGACCGCCAGGCGCTTTGATGTTGGACGTCCCTTGGTGTCAGTGTCTGCTACCACCGAAAGAACAGAGGGTAGGTCCGGGTCCGCTCAGCTGGAGATTGTTCATCTCAACGGCTCACTTGGTGATGATCTGGACTCGTTGACGTTCTCTGATCCGGATTACGCACTGCGCCTGACCGGACCAGAACGTTGGTACGCACAGTGCGTAGTAGATATCTCGACACGGCCGGTCGTATTTGTTGGCACCGAGCTTAACGAAGCGCCCTTGTGGCAGTATGTTCAATATCGCCGGTCAAGGAGGCTAGAGGGGTTAAGTGAGTTGCGCCCTGGGTCTTATTTGATTTGTCCCAACCTCAACGCTGCCAGAGCGGAGACACTCCGCCAGCTGAACATTGAATGGGTCCCTATGACAGCGCGACAGTTTGCGGAAGAGATTCTTGCGATGATGTCTTCCCAGTGTGCGGAGGGACACGCCGTTCTCCGCGCTAGAGCGGAAGGGGAAGAACGCCGCAACAAACCGCAGCTGATCCTGGAATTGGCCGCCAGCAGGACGAATCAGAGAACCGAATACCTGTTGGGGTACGAGCCTACTTGGAAGGACCTCAGGTCAGGCAAAGCGATCGAACGTAATTGTGATTCACAGGTTTATGAGGCAGCGCAGAGCATACTAGGCGGGTCTGCGGTTCCACTCGTGATCGCGGGAACCGCAGGCGCCGGCAAAAGCACTAGCCTGATGAGGCTAGGCCTCAGGCTAGCGGCGGAAGGCATCCCAAGTTACTGGATTGATGACGAGTCCAATATCGATCCTTCGGGGCTGCGACAGCTTATCCGGTCGTCTAAAGGTCAGATCGCGATCCTAGTCGACGACGCCGACCTCTGGGGCGCGTCAACCTTGTCAGGGTGGGCTCGAGAACTGCCGACGCTGCGGGCGGGCGTCTTGTTTGCAGTTGCGCTTCGGTCCTCTCGCGTAGACCCCATCCTGCGCCCGGAATTGCTGGAGAGCGTAAAGCCTATCGAAATCGTCATGCCGCCTCTGACTGACTCTGATATCGAGGCTCTGATTGATCTCCTTGATCGGGAAAAGCGGCTCGGTGTGATGACGGGCATGGGACACGATGAGCGCGTAAGGAGCTTCCGGGAGCGTGCCGGTAGACAACTTCTAGTAGCGATGATGGAAGCTACGTCCGGGGAGAAGTTCGACGAAAAGGCTATAACTGAGTTCTCGCAACTCGACGAACGGCAGCGTCTGCTGTATGCAATCATTTGCCTCGTCTCGTCACAACGATACACGATTGACCGGCAAGAGGTGCTATTGGCTGCTGGCAGCTCTGACCTCATCGCAACGAACGCTCTGGAGGCTCTAGCGACACGCCACATAGTTGTGCGGAAGGACATCAACTTCGATTATCGAGCCCGACATCGGATGATCGCCGAGGTCATTGTCGCTGGCATGGAGTTCCGCTCGTACGTAGAACCAGTCCTAGAAGGAGTATGTAAGGGGCTGGCGATGACGGTCGGACCCACGTTGTCTCGAAATGACAGGCGCTGGAGACGATTGATTCGATTCACGAATCACGACTTCATCCTCCACATCACCACGCCCGACGTCGGGAGTCGGATCTACGATTCTCTAGAGCCGCTTCTGCACTGGGATTATCATTTCTGGCTCCAACGGGGGAGTCTTGAAGTAGAGAGTGGTGACCTCAGCCTCGCGACTCACTTTCTCGGGACAGCCCGCTCAATGAGACGTGACGATCGTTACGTTGAGACCGAGTGGGCCTATCTGTTGATGAAGAAGGCGGCAAAGCAACCGACGAACGTAAGCGCCGATGCGTGGTTTACCGAAGGCCGTGCTTACCTTGAGCAGCTTATCGGGGAAAGGGGCAAGGTCGATTTCTACCCTTACCACGTGCTTGGCAGCCAGGGCCTTGCGTGGATCCGTCAGGCAGCCTTAGGTCGTGAGGAGAAACGCGCCCTCCTGAAATCTCTTGCCGACAAACTTGACGAAGGGGTTGCGAATCACCCTCGTGCCGAAGAGATCAAGAACCTAGCCCAGGACCTTCGCCGAGAGTGGCTCTTGACCGCTGTGGCAACCTGAGAGCAGGGACAGGCGCTTCGGGCATAAGAGCGCAGTCGCATCGGCCTTACGGGTAATCTATTTACCGCAGCGCCGGAGCTCGCTTACACCAAAAATAGCTACTGGTAATTTACGAGGCCAGGGCGCTTAGACCTGGCGGCGCAGCGGGTCGAGGCGGTCGCGCAGCCAATCGCCCAAAAGGTTGGTGGCCAGCACCGTGAGCACGATGGGGACGCCCGGCAGGATGGCCAGCCACCACGCGCCGCCCTGGAGGAACTTCTGGCCGTCGGAGAGCATGAACCCCCAGGCGGGCGTCGGCGGCTTCACGCCCAGTCCCAGGAAGCTCAACGAGGCCTCGAAGATGATGGTGATCCCAATCTGTAGCGTAGCCAGGATGATGAGGGTGTTCACGACGTTGGGGAGCAGATGGCGCAGGATGATGCGCGCGCCGCTGGCGCCCGAGACCCGCGCGAGCTGCACGAAGTCGCGGTTGCGCAGCGTCAGCACCTCGGCCCGTATGATGCGGGCGTAAGACGGCCAGGTGGCTACGGCGATGACGATGATCATGTTCTGCACGCTGGCCCCCAGCACCCCAATGAGGGCGATGGCCAGGAGGATCGCCGGCATCGCCAGCATCATGTCGGTGAACCGCATGATCACACTGTCCAGGGTGCCGCCGAAATAGCCCGAGATCAGGCCCAGGGCGGTGCCCACGCTGCCCGAGAGCCCCACCGCCAGGAACCCCACCAGCACCGAGATCCGGGCGCCGTGGATTACCCGGCTGAAGACGTCGCGCCCCAGGTTGTCGGTGCCCATGATGTAGCGCGCGCCGTCGTCGCTGACGAACAGGGGGGGCTTCAGGCGTACGTCGAAGTTGGTGAAGTCGGGGGCATAGGGCGCCAGCAGCTCGGCGAAGGCGGCGAACATCAGGATCGTAACGATGATAAGCAGGGGCAGCTTGGGGGCCGAGCGCAGCGCTTCCCAGAGCGCCCGGCGCCGGTGGCGCCAGAAGACCGACCACGGGGCCTGGGCCACAGCCGTTCTGGGCGGGGCGGTCATTCCCCAGCCCTAGCCATAGCGGATTCTGGGGTCGACGTAGGCGTAGAGGATGTCCACGACCAGGTTCACCAGCACCCAGACGCTCGAGGTTATCACCACCACGGTCTGCACCGTGGGGTAGTCGCGGGCAAAGACGGCGTCGACGGCCAGGCTGCCCACGCCAGGCCAGGAGAAGATCTTCTCGATGATCACGGCGCCTCCCAACAGCGAGCCGAACTGCACCGACACCAAGGTTATGATGGGGATGGAGGCGTTCTTCAGCCCGTGCTTCCAGATGACCACCCACTCCGGGACGCCCTTGATGCGCGCCATCTTGATGTACTCGCTATCGAGGACGTTCAGCATGGAGGAGCGGGTCAGCCGGGTCACCGCCGCCATGGAGAACCAGCCCAGGCTCACGGCCGGCATCAGAAGATGATCGAGGCCGCCCCGGCCATACACGGGCAGGAGCTTGAACTGCACCCCAAAGATCAGGATAGCAAGGAGGCCCACCCAAAAGGTGGGCATGGACTGGCCCGCCAGGGCGAAGACCTTGGCAAGGGAGTCTACCCAGCCGCCGCGGCGCACCGCGGACAAGATGCCGACGGTGATGCCCACGAACGCCGACAGGAACAGTGCCGCCGCGGCCAGCTGCAGGGTGGCCGGGAAGCGCTGCCGCCAAAGGGAGAATGACTCCTGCTTGTAGCGATATGAGTAGCCGAAGTCGCCCTGCAGCACGTTGCCGGCCCAGATCGCGTACTGGGCTGCCAGGTTCTTCTCCAGGCCCAGGGTGGCGCGCAGATTGTCGCGGGTCTGCTGGTCGGCCTCCAGGGGCAGCATGATGTCCACCGGGTTGCCCGGCACCGCGCGGGCGATGCCGAAGATAATGATAGACATCCCTATGACACTTAGGGCCGCTTGCAGCAGGCGAGTAAGGATGTAGCGGCGCACGGTCTACGCGTTCACTCCAACTCTGCCCATTTAGCGAGTGGGCCGCTGCCCCCTTGCGCGAGACAGCGGCCCTCCTCGGTCTTTCCAGCGTCCCAGAGCGGGCACCGTGTTACTTCTTGAGCTTCACCGTATCAAGGTAGCGCCAGTCGGTGGAGCCGTCTAGCCCCTTCCATTCGGCCACCCGCGGGCCCAGCCCGAAGGTAAGGCGGGTGCCGAACAGGAACCCTACCGCCGCTTCATCGTAGATCTTCTGGTAGGCGGCGCGCAACGCCTTCTCCCTTTCGCCCAGGTCGGTTACACCCTGCACCCGGTCTACGATGTCGTCGAAGATGTTGTAACCAGGCTTGCCCACGTCGCCCGCCGCCGAGCAGGTGGCGTCCTTACACTTGCCGGGGTAGTAGCTGATTGAACCGCCGGTGCGGAAGTGACGCCTCAGGGTCGCCTCGCCGTTGTAGTTAGAGGAGGCGGTATTGGCTATGGCCATGGGGCCCAGGCCCCGTCCCACGTAGGCCGAGGTATGCGCTCCCCCCTCCGTGACCTGGATCTCCGACTTGATACCGACGGCCGCTAGATCGGCGATGATCGCCTGAGTCACATCCAGGGCCTGGGCATCTATCTGAGCGGGGCTGACCTGAAACTTGCCGGCGTCGAAGCCGTTGGGGAAGCCGGCCGCTGCCAGCAGTTGCTTGGCCTTCGCGGGATCGTAAGCGTACGCCTTCAGGTTGGGGTCGAAGCCCTCCACCACCGGCGAGGAGGCCGTGGGCGTGATGAAGGCCCGGCCCTGCATGATGCCGTCAATCAGGCGGTCCTTGTTCATGGCGTAGTTCACCGCCTGGCGCACCCGTACGTCGTCGAAGGGCTTCATCCAGGGCGTGAACTGCACCCACCAGACGACGGTCGTGGGCACACCGATCATCTGGATGTTGGGGTCCTTTTTGATCGTCTCCACGGCGGTGAGGGGGATGCTAGTCATGTCCACCTGCCCGGCCCGCAGGGCAGCTAGCGAGGTCTGGGGGTCGGCGATCTCCCGCAGTGTGACCCGCTTGACGCTGGGCACACGCGCGTAGTGGCCTTCGTAGGCCTCCATCACCGTCTCTACGTCCACGAGGCGGCTGACGAACTTGAAGGACCCGTGGCCGATGGGCTTGGCTGCCCAGGCTCGGGCGTCGGCCTCGATGGCATGCTTTGGCACCAGCAGGAAATAGGCATCGAGGTTGGAGATGAAGACCGGCGAGGGTTGCTTCATCTTGACCTTGACCGTGCTGGCATCCACTATCTCGGTGCTCGCGTAGTCGGACTTGATGGCGGGGCCCATGTAGGAGCCGGAGTTGATCACCTCGTCGGTGACGATGCGGTCGAAGCTGAACCCCACGTCCTGAGCCGTGACGGGCTTGCCGTCGTGCCAGGTGGCGTCCTTGCGGATGGTGAAAGTCCACTCCGTGGCGGCGGCGTTGGCCTGCCACTTGGTCGCCAGCGCAGGGATGAGCTGAGCGCCCTTGGACGCGCGGAGGAGGAGGCCCTCGAACACGTTCTGTGTATAACTGCGTTCGTTGCCGGGATTCTTCTGGGGGTCGTTCTGCTTCAGGGCGAAGGCGCCGCTGACGATGATCTGCCCTTCGGGCTTTGCCGAAACCACCGCAGTGGGCGTAGCTTGAGGTGCCGCGGTCTGCTGGACCGGGATCTGCGTTGGAGCCGCGGACCGGGTGGCTGTGGGCTGCGGCGCTTGGGTGCCGGCGGGCCGCGCCGTTGCCGTGGGGGCGGCAGCGCCGCCGCAAGCGGAGGCCACGGTCGCCAGGATAGCGACGCCTCCGAATAGCGTGTGTACCGACTTACCTAGTCTCATTGGCCTCTCCTTTGCCCAGCGCGGCCAGAGATCAGGGAGCCCGTGTCGGCTAGATTCGACGGTGGGTATAAGGCTGCTCCCAGCGCGCAGAGGGCGCCGCCACTTTACAGGCAGGCCCGTTAATATGTCAAGCAAAGGGCCTGGCCCGTCCGCCTGCCAGCCGCCCTTGCCGTTCTCCTTTCCGCGTACCTGCTCTTTGTCGCCGCAAGTACGCCGGCCTGCAATCGCGGAAATTGCCGCAAAAAGAGGGGCGCGGTCTCGGATTACACGACGCCAGGGCGGGGGGATCGCGAGGACTTACTTTTTAGCTGCTGCCGCCGCTTTCTTGAACTCGGGTATCACGTGTTTGCCGAACATCTCTATGGACTTCATCACCTTGGCATGGGGGATGGTCTCCGAGGCGATAATGATGTCTAGCGTGTCGACTCCCGTCGCCTCATACAGCTTGATGGCCTTGATGCAGTCCTCGGGGTCTCCCGCCACTATGGCCCCTCGCTCCGCCAGGGTATCGCCATCCAGTCCTTCCCAGGCGCGCTGGGCGGCGGAGCCTCCTCCAGAGAGGTCAACCGTCTCTTTCTTCTCTCCCGTTACCTTGTCTTCCTCCACTTTGATGTACCGGGCGAAGGCCGCCTTCAGATGGTCAGGGACACCGCCCCACTGCTTGACAAGCGTGGCGTAAAGGTCGGTCTGGCCCTGGGTATAAGGTTTATCGGGGCCGAAGAATATCTTGAGAGACCGGGCGCACAGGTCCCGTGCCGCAGGGGCGTCCTCAGCGCAATACCCCATGGTCGTGCTAAGCCACTGGTTGTTGACGAACTTGCCCACCGGCTTGGCCTTCTTTATATCCTCTTTATAGGTCTTGACATGAGGCGCCAGGACTGAGGGAGCGCTTAACCCCAGGGCCATCGCACCGATCCCCATCTGCGCCGCCAGGGCATAGGTCGAGGGCTGGAGCGCGGCCGTCCATATAGGAGGATGGGGCTTCTGATAAGGCTTCGGCAATACCTTGCGCGGCGGCACCTTCCAGAAGCGGCCCTCCCACTCGAACGTGTCCGACTCCCATATCTTGGGGATCATGCGAAGGGACTCTTCCCACATATCCCGGGTGTCCCGCGGGTCCAGGCCCATGCCTGTCTGCTCATAGGCAGCGGACCGCCCCGTGCCGAACTCTACCCGGCCTTGGGAAAGATGGTCCACCATCGCCACCCGCTCCGCCACCCGAATGGGATGGTGATAGGGCAGGATCATCACGCCAAACCCCAGCCGTATCCGCTTGGTCAGTCTGGCTAGGGCCCCGAAGAGGACCTCCGGGGAGGGCGACATGGAGTAGCCTGTGAGGAAGTGGTGCTCAACGAACCACACCGAGTCCCAGCCCATCTCGTCGGCAAGGATACACTGGTCCAGAGCCTCCTCGATTAGCGCGTGCTCATCGAGGACCGGACGCTGCAACACGAAATGTAGTCCAAACTTCATCATCTGCCTCCCTAGCTGGCGCGGCCTACCTAGCGATGAACGCCTCGAAGTTCTTGGTGGCTATCAGCTCGCGCTCCTGTTCGGTCAGGGGTAGGCGGTGGAAGACGTCCACCTGCTGCTGGATGACCTCCACGAGGCCCGTACCGAAGTTCGTGCCGAACATGACCCGCTCGGCGCCGATGCGACGGATGAGGGCAACCAGCGCCTCAGCGGTAATCTCGCCTCTGGCCACCGCCCCCAGCCGAGTCGAGAGGTCGCCCAGCGCCAGCCGGTGAGCGCTGGCCACCTCGACGAAGGCATCCTCGGCGCCCGCCGCCATGTGGGCGAAGTTCAGCTTGAGCCGAGGGAAAGCCTTGAACACCTCCGCGCAGTATTTGGGATGTCCCCACTGCTCCAGCCTGGCGCTGTACAGACAGTAGGCCCCGCCCGCGTAGGTCACGATGGGGATGTTGCGGGCCTGGCAGAAGTCGTAGACCGGCCACAGCCGGCGGTCGTTCAGGAAGGCGCAGTAGTCAATGGGGACCAGCTTGACCCCCTTGGCCCCTTTGCGCAGCTTGTCCTCCATCTCGCCCAGCATCGCCTGCTCGTCCATCAGGGTAGGGTCTAGCCCCATGAAGACGGTGATCTGGGGGTTCTCCCTGCTGACCCTCACCCCCCACTCGTTGTAGGCGACAATGCGCTCCACTATCTTCCTTCTGGCCTCTTCCGCTTTCTGACGCCCTTCCGGCGTTGGCGGCAAGTCCTTGATCGCCTCATGGAACAGCATGGAGGAGACCGGGAAGAGGAGAAAGTTGACGCGGGTTACGCCGGACTGCTTCATGTAAGTCAGCAGAGGCGGCAGGAGGGAGTGCCCTCCCATGTCGGTGCGGTGGAGGAAGCGGTGGAAAGCCTCCTCCTCTTGCGGTGACGGAAAGACATGGGTGTGCATGTCGGTCAGCGGCATAAGATTAGGCAAATATCCCTTGACAGCACGTGCTGAACCTGTTATACTGTGGGCATGGAAAGAGGTGCCCACATGCAACGGTTCACGGTTCACCAGTTCAACCGGCGGTTCCCAGACGACGATGCCTGCCTTGCATACATCGTCGGGCTGATCTACCCCGATGGTATCACGTGCCGCACCTGCGGGCGAGTCACCGGCCACCACAAGCTGGCGAAGCGCAAGGCATACTCCTGCCAGGAGTGCGGCACGCACGTCTACCCCCTCGCTGGCACCATCTTCGAGAAGTCGTCTACTCCCCTGAAGTCCTGGTTCTACGCGATGTACCTCCTGGGGTCTACGCGCACGGGCATCAGCGCCAAGCAACTGGAGCGCGAGCTAGGCGTCACCTATAAGACGGCCTGGCGCATGTTTGCCCAGGTTCGCAAGTTGATGGCCGAAGACCTTGACCCCTTCGCCGGTCCCGTGGAAGCCGACGAAACCTACGTCGGCGGGAAGAGGCCCGGCAGGCGCGGGCGCGGTGCCGCTGGCAAGGCCGTTGTCCAGGGCATCGTCCAGCGCAAAGGCAAGATTTTAGCTTCCGTTGTGCCGAACGTGAAAGCGGCTACTCTGATCCCGAACATCGAGGCTCGTGTCCTGCCCGCCTCAATGGTCTACACTGATGAACTCGCTAGCTACAACTCCCTCGAAAAGAAGGGTTTCGCGCACGAGCGAGTCCACCATGCCGCCCAGGTCTACGTCCGTGGATCGGCGCACACCAACACCATCGAAGGCTTCTGGAGCTTGGTCAAGCGCGGCCTGGATGGGGTCAACCATCAGGTTGGCCACAACAAACTCCAGGGCTATCTAGATAGCTACACCTTCCGTTGGAACCATCGGGATGATGAGCGCCCGATGTTCGAGGCCATCGCTACCCGGACAGCGAAGGTGCGAGACGGGCAGCAGGGCGTCTACGCACCTATTGGGTAGGTGGCTCCTCGACTACCCCCACGATATCTCTGGCTGGGAACCCCACGACCGGGGCCTCGCGCCCTTCTTTGAGAGCTGCATAGCCATCTGGTGTACATAGCCCCGCGCCGTGCGCTTTCGATTCCCAGACCACTAAGACTCCTTCTTTGCCACCAAGCCCAAGCACCTTGACACGCTGACCTCTTTGAAACATGCGTTCCTCCGCTTACGCTGATATCACCATCGTAGGCAATGCGAAGGGCAGCGTCAAAAACTGTCCGGTGGGGCTTGCACTTTGCATTTCCTTACATATAATAGATGCCAGGGCTTACCGCAAATGCGGACAAATGCAAGGAGGCCATGACGATGGTAGAGCAGACCACGGCTATCGCAGAGACTGAGGGCGGGGCAAAAAAGGGCAAAGAGACACCGACGCCAGCTTACATCAGTTACATGACCTTCGCCACGTTCCTTGCCTGGATCAAAGAGATGCCCGTGACCCCACGTCAGCTCGACAGAACTCTATGGGGACCGAAATTCGCGGGCAGCACAGGGATACAATTGATGAGCGCCCTCCGATTCCTTGGGCTGTTGAACGGCATCGTACCGACGCCCACACTGGACAAACTCGCCAGGGCTGATAAGGAAGGCCGCGATGCCCAGATGCGTGAGCTTCTTAGGGGAGCTTACGGAGCCAGTTTTGTTGACGATCTGCCGTCCGCAACGCCGAGGATTGTTGATGAGGCCCTGGAGTCTCTCGGTACCACATCGACAACCCATCGGAAGGCAGTCAGCTTCTTCGTCAACGCCGCCAAGATGTGCGGCATTCACGTACCAGCAGTTATCTCAAAGAAGGCACGGATCAAAAGCCCCCGGCTAGTGAAGGCACCCAAGTTGCCAGTGGCTAGTGGGAGTGGGAACGCAGGGGGGGCCGTTGCGCCTCCTGAGAACCAAACACGAGAGGAAACGGTGAAGATACCACCTGGAGACCGCGCGTTACCCAAAAGCTTCAGTTTTCAGGGAACGAAAATGACGTTCTCGTTCACCATTGATCTCCTGACGCTGGGCACAGACCCAGAGAGCATGAAGTTGTACTTGGAATTGATGGCGAAGTTCACCGAGACCGAACGGCTCCAGGCCGAAATACACGCATGAGCAGGGTAGATTGTCAGGCGTAGAGGTGTTATAGATGAACGAAGGCACTGGAGCTTAGGACTCCAGTGCCCTCTTGGAAGGGGGTGAGAAGAAATGAGGTCTACCCACACCCCACGTGCCAGCGTGGTTTGGTGGCCCTTTCTTGGATTAGGGCCTGCCCCCTTCGGGGGCCTTGTCGCCCTTCTGCCGTAGGGCCTTTTTGACTAACCGCCCTAGATGCTCAGGCTGGAAGCCGGGGTCTTGCATCCGTTCGATGCTCCGGTCACGTAAGCGCCCTTCCTCGTAGGAGGGTGCCGGTCGTTGGCGCTTGCTTCCACCCATGCTCTTAGCTTATCATGGCGGTGACAAGGTTTGGCACGTGCTGTGGGGGGATAGTTACCTAAGATTAACCCCGGGGTAGGCCCAGACCCCGCTGGGCGATGATATTGCGCTGGATCTCTGAGGTGCCAGCAGCGATAGTGGCCGAGACCGACGAGAGGTAGCCCTGCTCAACCGCGCCATCCAGGGGTGCCCATTTGCTGCCCTTGACGAGCTGGCCGTGGAGTCCCAGCATCTCCATCCCTACCCTGGAAATGCGCTGCCCCAGCTCTGAGCCGAAGACCTTGGACATGGAGGCTTCCTTATTGGGAACTAGCCCCTTGCTCTGCATCCAGGCGATGCGGTAGGCGAGGAAGCGCCCGGCCTCGATCTCAACCTTCAGCTCCGCCAGCTTGGCGCGCAGGGTGGCGCTGTCGGCGAGCCGCCGGCCCCCCAGTTTGTGGGAGCGGGCGAACTCCACGAACCGCTCCAGCGTGTGCCGGGCACCGGCGAAGCCACCCACCCCGGAGCGCTCGAAGTCCAGCGCGGTAGCCAGCAGATACCACCCCCGATTGAGCTCGCCCACGAGTCCTGTCTTCGGTATCCGCACGTCGGTGAAGAAGTCCTCGTTATGGGTGTAGGAGCCATCCATCCAGCCGAGGGGGCGCACCTCCAGGCCCGGCGTCTTCATGTCCACGATGAACATGCTGATGCCCTTGTGCTTGGGGGCGGCGGGGTCGGTCCGAGCCGCTAGCCAACCGAAATCCGCGAGATGGGCGCCCCCGGTCCAGATCTTCTGACCGTTGACGACGAAGTCGTCGCCGTCGGCCACCGCCCGGGTCTGGAGGGCGGCCAGGTCCGAGCCCGCGCCGGGCTCGCTGTAGAAGGTGCAGAAGCCGATGTCGGCGCTGAGGATCTTGGGGATGTAGGTCTTCTTCTGCTCCTCGGTCCCGTAGAGCATCAAAGATGGGCCCACCCACTGGATGCCCGTGAGGATGGGCATATCCACGCTCGCGCCGTGGTAGCTCATCTCTTCGTTGTAGATTAGCTGCTCCATATGGCTGGCACCGCCCCCGCCGTACTCCTTGGGCCAGGCCATGCCCAGCCAGCCTCTCTTCGCCAGCTTCTTGGTAAAGGTCCGGGCTAGGGCATGGCCCTCCTTCGTGCCCCATTCCTCAGTGGCGTGATGCTCGGCCCACTCCTTCGGCATCTCTTTCTTCAGGAAGCCGCGCACCGTCGCCCGGAAGCTCTCCTCGGCTGGGGTGAACCTGAACTCCACGGCTGACCTCGCTTTCTAGGATGCTACTGCTCTCGCTGCCAGCCTACTTGCTGACCAAAAGATACTGTGTCGGCTTTGATGATCGGGACCGTGGGCACGAAAGGCCGGCCGGTCCAGTCTTGATGCAGGCCCATGGGCGCCCCATCGAAGATGCGGCGCTCCATCTCTTTCAAGCTCGGCGAAATCTCGGGCCGGAACTCCATCCGCCCCAGCACGTCTCGCTCGACGTCGATTCCGGGGGCCACTTCGGTGAGCTCGATCCCCGTAGCCGTGAGCCGAAAGACCGCCCGCTCGGTTATGAATAGCACCTCCTTGCCCATCGCCCAGAAGTCTCGACCGTTAAAGCAAATCTGTTCCGCTTGTTTCACAAATCTGATGATCCTGCCCTCCCGCACGATGCGCAACCGCCCCCCTTTCGCCTCTACCTCGAGGCCTCCGGCGGTAAAGGGCCCGCAGAAGACAATCTTGCGCGCGCCCTGGGCGATATCCATGGCGCCGCCCGGGCCCGCCAGGATGCCGCCGAAGTAATTGACGTTGTTGTTGCCCTGAGCGTCCACCTGAGCCATGCCCAGGTAGCAGGCGTCAAGGTTGCCGCCGTAGTAGTGGTGAAACAGCGTCACGAAGTCGGGCATGTAGGTGGGGTTGATGACCATCCCCATGGACTCCCCCGGCGACCCGCCATGGAGCCCGTAGGTATGGCCGAACTCCACCGTGAGGGTGTACAGAGGCCCGATCCCCTCCTCCCAGGAAACCGGGAACACGCCCGATAGGAATGGGTTCACGCCGGCGTTGACGAAGTCCCCGGGGCGCAGCTCCAGGGCGGCGCGCCGGCCCGCCAGCTTGAGCGCGCTGATGGGGTAGGAGGTGATGGGCGGGTCGGGTACCCGCGGGCTTCCCGCTACCCCTTCCACATGGCGGTCGGGGAAGGCCGCATTCTGAGGCTGGTTGGGATCAACCACGATGTAGTCCACCAACCACCCCGGCACCAACACGGCGCGGGGATGGATGGCCCCCTTGCGGACACGGCGCTTGACCTGGGCGATGACTATGCCGCCGCTGGACTTGGCCGCCTGGGCCTGGTTAAGGACGCCGTTACTGAGCGGCTCCTCCTCCAGGCCGATGTTGCCCGCCTCATCGGCGCTCGTGCCCCTAATGATTGACACGTCTATCGGAAAGCCCTGGTACCAGAGCCACTCCTCTCCGCCGAACTGGCGCACCTCTATCAGGTCCTCGGTCGTGCGGGCGTTGAGCCGGCCCCCGCCCTGGCGGGGGTCCAGATAGGTGTGGAGCCCCACCTTGGTCAGGTAGCCCGTACGCCCGGCCCCAATCTCCCTGATCAGGAAGTGCGCTGTCGCCAGAGGGTAGCTGTAGGCTTCGACCTTGTTGGCCTTGATCAGCCTTATGAGCTCCGGCTTGGTGATGAACCAACTCTCGATGACGCGCCGCAGCAGCCCCTCGTGGGCCAGGTGCTCAAAGCCCGTGGCGCCGGTGGGGCTGGGGTCGAACCAGAAGAGGTCCCGGGGGTGGCCCTCGGTCAGGAACCTGATCTCCAGGGCGCTCAGCACCTGCTCGCCGGAGACGCCCACGGTAATCGTGGCGCCATCCTTGATCAGCTTGGCGGCATCCTCGGCGCTCACCACCTTTGCGACCATGTCTGTCACCTTCTGCCTGGGGCTCAGCCCGCGGCGCGAGCCGGCTTAGCGAGGGGGCCCCTTGGCCCGCGCCCGCCCTGATAGACCGCTAGCTAGTCCCGGGCGCCGAAGATGTTCACTACAGCGCTAAAGGTGCCGGCGAGGCCGCCCTGGTTGTGGGCCAGGCTGAGAGTCGGGTTCTTCACCTGGCGAGGGCCTGCCTTGCCTTGGAGCTGCTGGTAGCACTCGTACATCATCTGCTGGCCGCAGCACTTGAGCCCACCCGAGGTGTTGACTGGCAGCTGGCCCTCCAGGTCATAGGCGCCCGCCTTGATGTACTCAGGCGCCTTGCCTGGGGCCGCTAGCCCCAGGTCCTCCAGGTCCAGCAGCTCGTTGACGGTGAAGGCGTCGTGGAGCTCCGCGTGGCTCAGCTCTTTGAAAGGGTCTTTGATGCCGGCCATCTCGTAGGCGCGCTGCCCCGCCAGCTGGTTCTCGGGGAACCCCACGAAGCTATAGCGCTGCTGCAGCCGGCCCTCTCCTCCTCCCACCGCTGTACCTGAGCCTTTGAGCACTACGTAGTCGCTGCGCAGGTGCTTGGCGATCTCTGGCCTGGTTATGATGGCGGCACTGGCGCCGTCAACGTTGGCGCAGCAGTCGTAGAGGCCCAGGGGCCAGGCGATCAGGGGAGCATGGAGCGCCTGCTCCAGGGTGATCTCTTTCTGAAAGTAGGCCTTGGGGTTGAGCGCGCCGTTGCGGTGGCCCTTGACGGCGAGGCTGGCCAGCGCCTCCTTGATCTGCCGCTCCGTGTAGCCGTAATGGTGCATGTAGCGCACGGCGTAGAGGGCGAAGTTTGCCGCTATCCCGGCTGAGTTTAGGACGGCGTTGCCGCCGACAGCGACGCCGGAGCCCATGTAAGCCTCGCTCTTTACGGCGATGCCTGTAGTGCCGGCATCTTTCTGCTTGGCCGCGCCGGAGACCAGGACGATATCGTAGCAGCCCGCCGCCACCCAGGCGCAGGCGTTGCGGAAGCCGTCCGTGGTGCATCCGTTGTAGACATGGCTCACGGGGATATAGTCGAACTTCATGGCCGCGTTCAGGCCCGAACCCTCGCTGCCGACCCAGGCGGCCTGGATATCCTTGGGTGCCAGCCCGGCATCCCCCAGGGCCTCGTAGACAGCGTCTACGGTCAGGTCCCTCTCGTTCTTGTCCCAATGCTCGCCAGACTTGACACAGCCCATGCCCACGACCGCTATCTTGTCCTTCAAGCTACCCATAACACTCCCACTTCGTCACTTCTACCTCTGGGTGGCCCGCTCCCATACCTCACGGACACGGCGCGAGACGACCTGCGGGCCCACAAGTCCAGCCCCGTCGCGCTAATGCCTGGAACTCACCCCCGCGGCTGGGCGGGCGCCCGCGTGGTGAATTCAGTCACGCGCGGCGCGTACCGCCCGGCCTCATCGGACAGCACCCTCGAGGGCACCCGGGGCACACCCCTGGTCGAGCCCTAGTCGCGGGCACCGAAGATGTTTACCACCGTTTGGAAAGAACCGGCGACGGTCCCACCCTGGTTATGGGCCAGGCTCAGGGTAGGGTTTTTCACCTGGCGCGGCCCCGCCTTTCCCTGGAGCTGCTTGTAGCACTCGTACATCATCTTGAGGCCGGTGGCATAGGGCGGATGGCCGCAGCACTTCAGACCGCCCGAGGTGTTCTCGGGCAACTGGCCCTCCAGGTCATAGGTCCCGGCCATGATGTACTCGGGCGCCTTGCCCCTGGGGGCCAACTGCAGGTCTTCCAGGTCCACCAACTCGTTGACGGTGAAGGCGTCGTGGAGCTCGGCGTGGCTCAGCTCCTTGAAGGGATCTTTGATGCCGGCCTGCTCGTAGGCGCGCTGCCCCGCCAGCTGGTTCTCGGGGAACCCCACGAAACTGTAGCGCTGCTGCAGCCGGGTCTCCTCTCCGCCCACGGCCATGCCGGTGCCCTTGACCAGGACATAGTCGCTGCGCAGTTGCTTAGCGATCTCGGGCCGGGTGATGATGGCGGCGGCGGCACCGTCAACGTTGGCGCAGCAGTCGTAGAGGCCCAGGGGCCAGGCGATCAGAGGGGCGTTGATCGCCTGCTCCAGGGTGATCTCTTTTTGAAAGTAGGCCTTGGGGTTGAGGGCGCCGTTGCGGTGGTTCTTGACGGCGAGGCGGCCCAGCGCCTCCTTGAGCTGCCGCTCCGTGTAGCCGTAGTGGTGCATGTAGCGCGTGGCGTAAAGGGCGAAATTGACGGGTATGGAGGTGGTAACCGAGCTAGCGCCGATGCCGCCCCCGCCAGCGGCGATCCCGGTAGTGCCCGCATCCTTCAGTTTGGCCGCGCCGCAGACTAGGACAACGTCGTAGAGGCCAGCCACCACCCAGGCGCAGGCGTTGCGGAAGCTATCCGCGGCGCTGGCGCAGGCGGCATAGACGTGGCTCACGGGTATGTAGTCGAACTTCAAGGCGCTGTTCAGGAAGTCATACCCCGCGCCCTCGTTGCTGCACCAGGCTGCCTGGATATCCTTCGGTTCCAACCCGGCATCGCCCAGGGCCTCGTGGACCGCGTCCACGATCATATCCTTGTCGTCCGCGTTCCAATGCTCGCCCGGCTTCACGGAGCCCATGCCCACGACGGCCACTTTATCCTTAAACGTTTCCATGACGCCTCCGACCTAATAAGTCCTGACCGCCTAGCCGTTGCTCCGCTCGCATAGGCTGCGGAGCTAGTTAGGGCGCTCCCGGCAGCCACTTGGTGCGCCACAGGTGCCAGAGCCGTTGGTCGCCTTCAATCTGAGGGTAGTACACCCGTTGGTTGAAGGCGTAAATCAGGGCGCCTCCCATTATCGGAATCTGGACCGCGTTATCGTGGACGGTGCGGTACGCTTCCTGGAGGATCGCGTCTCTCTCCGCGGGCTCGAAGGCCGTGCGCAACTGCGTGCCCAGCTGGAGCAGCTTGGGATCGCGGACGGGCGCCCCGCATCCGGCCAGTTCCTTAGGGCACCAGACATATAGCCCTGGCTCCGGGGCCGGGAACTGGGAAGCCCGAATAAACTTCAATGGGTAGGTGCGCGCGGGCGTCGCACTCCAGTACGACACCAGGGTCCCCACCTCGGTCAGGCGGTAGCGGGCCTTCACGCCGATGGCGTTCCAATAGGAGACCGCCGCCTCCGCCGATTCGGAGAATCCTCCCGTGGTGCGGTAGACCCAGAAAGGCCACTCCAGATCGAAGGGGAATTTCGCCTCCTCCAGGAGCTGCCGCGCCCCTTTCGGATCGTAGGCGTAGGGGGTGATTTTGTCCTGCACGCTGCCCCCGCTCATGTAACGCGGCCACGGCCCCGGTATGTAAGTGCCGTACTTGCCCAGCGCTATTCCGTCAAAGATAGCCTTTCTGTCCAAGGCCATGATGAAGGCCCGCCGCACCCGTACGTCCAGGAAGGGGTTGGGCACATCGGTCCCTGGTATTACGTCGGTGTCCGTGGAAAAGACGAGGGAGGCCCAGTTACCGCCGTCCGCGACCTCTATGGTGTAGCGTTTGTCCTTGAGGAGCTGCTCAGCCTGTCGCGGCTGTACCTCGTCCATGAAGTCTATTTGCCCCGCCTTGAGCATGGCCAGGCGCGACTCTGGCTCCGGGACGACCAGGCGCCTGATGGTGTTGACCTCCACGGGCTGCCAAAAGTATCCAGCGTCCTGAATCAGCAGGCTCTCAAAGGGACGCCACTCGACGACCTTATACGGCCCGGCACCAATGGGGTTTTTCTGCATCACGCTATAGGGAGGCTGATGGCAGGGTTGGGTAATGAACCCCGCGAGGTCAAACCAGATGGTGCTCAAGACATCTGTCGTCGTGAAGACGATGGAGCGGTCGTCAACGACCTCGTACTCCTTGATCAGGCGCGCTAGGGTGCCGGTGCCCTTAAAGTTTGGGTCCTTGAGCTTATCCATGGTGCAGGCCACATCCTGCGCTGTCACGGCCTTGCCGTCATGGAACCTGGCACCCTTGCGTATGGTGAACTTGATCTTCCGTCCCGGGTCCACCCACTGCCAGGATTCAGCCAGGTAGGGCTTATAGGCCGGCCCGTCCGATGGCGCCAGCAGAGCGGCGTTCACATCACTGACTATGTAGAACCAGGTCAGTCCTGCGGCGTTGGCCACGTGCACGTCCAGGTTGGTGATATCGGCGACGGACGCCATCGTCATGGTGCCCCGGGAACCACGGGCTACGGAGACTGTGGGCGCCGTAGCCGAGGTGGGCGTCGGGGTGCTCGCCGCTGCGGCCACCACCCGCGTAGGGGTCGCGGCGGCAGCCCCCGTTGCGGTGGGCGCAACCGGCGCGGTGGCGGTGGGGGCCGCGCTGCCCCCACAGGCTACGGCCACCGCGGTGAGAAGAATAATCGCGGCCCTGAGCATATGGTACCTCGCCATTTATCACGCTCCCAACTGTTCTGCTGCTAATCGAGCCCAGGCGGAGAGGAGCTACCGCACCGGCTTCTTGGAGGCGCGGGCATCGCCGAATTTGCTGTCTCGCCACTCCAGGGCTGCTTTCAGCCCACGCTCCTTGGAGATCTTTTGGAATTCCCCCGCGGGCGGTGAGAAGTGGAAGATGACGTCCAGCTCGGCGCCGGCGATGACCCCGTTCTGAAGCCCCATCAGCTCGTAGTAGCGGTTGACCGCTGCCTTCTCTACCGACAGGAACTCGACCGGGGTAAGCGCGATTCTCTCCGCGATCGTGCGCACCTCCTGGTCCAAGCGATCACCGGGGAAAGCGCGGTTGATCATCCCGATTCTCTCCGCCTCTCTGCCGGATATCGAGTCGCCGGTGAAAAGGAGCTCCTTGGTGTGCATCGGGCCAATCCGCATATGCCACAGCCCAGTGGTGATGGCAATGCCCAGGGAACGGCCCTGGGGCTGGCCGAATACGGCGTCCTCGGCCGCGTAGGTGATGTCGCAGCAACCGGTTATCTCATTGCCCCCGGCCAGGCAATAGCCATGGACCTGAGCGATCAGGGGCTTGGGCACGCGCCACATGTGCATCCAGCGCTCGGCGGAACGAATGAGGCTTTCGCGGTCCACGGCGACGGAGCGCCCGGTAGCCTCAGATTTAGAGGCGCGTCCACCGCCAATCGCCTGGTTGAGGCCTGGCCCGCCAGGGCTGATATCGTAGCCGGCGCAGAAGGCGCGGCCAGCCCCCTTGATGATGACGACGCTGACATCGTTGTCAACCTCGGCCTCGCCCAACGCAGCCTCGAGATCCCCTCGCAGCCCATCGTTGATGGCGTTCAACTTCTCCGGCCTATTCAGTGTTATGGTCGCAATATTCCCCTTGATGTCGTAGAGGATGTTCTTGTAAGCCACGTTGGCTACCTTTCTGGCGCGAACGCGCCACCCTTGTTGGAACCAATTTTAGAACTGTCCTTCAGGGAAACTGACCTGACGTCAGGGACAGGGCCCGCGCTGGGCCATGGTCACGGAACAGCCTCCCAAAGGAATGGGGACAGGCTAACACCTAACTGGGGCGCGGTCAAGAACAATGCGGAAGAGAGCGCACGATCTCCGGAAATAACAACGGTGATCGTTACGGGCAGCGGGGGCCAGCTTCAGGCGGCGGCGCAAGGGGGAACGTTCCCGCTTGCGGCCGGCCGGCGCCGGGCGCGTGTACCTGTCGCGGTCCTAGTTGATGACGCCCCGAGCGATGAAGTCAGCGTACTCGGCGTCCGCCAGGCCCAGGACATCCTGGAGGGCGTAGGCGTTGTGCTCCCCCAGCTTCGGCGAGGGCCGCTGGAGGCGAGCGGGGGCCTTCGATAGCTTGAACGCGGGGCCCTCGTAGGTGAACTGCCGGTACTCTGGGGCCGGCCACTCCCAGAAGTGGCCGCGGTGCTTGAGCTGGGGGTCTTCGTGGAGCTCCGAGATCGTCTGCGCCACCCCCGCGGCGACGCCTGCGCCCTGGGCTATATGCATGACCTCGGAGGCCGGGTGTTCCTGGGTCCAGGACGTGATCTGGCGGTCCAGCTCCTCGGCGTGCTGGGCCCGCCCTTGGCAGGTTGAAAAGCGCTGGTCCTGGGCCCAGGCGTTGTTGCCGGTCGCCCGGCAGAACGAGCGCCACTGCTCATCGCTGGCGACGGCCAGGGCGCACCAGCGGTCGGCGCCCTGGCAACGGTATATCCCGTGCGGCGCATAACTGGGGTGGCGATGCCCCGACCGCGTCCGGGGCACGCCGTTGGCCGTGAACTCCAGGACGGCGCTCCCGGTGGCGTGGATGGCGCCCTCCAGCCCGGAGCAATCGATGAACTGCCCCTGGCCGGTCCGCTGGCGGTGGGCCAGGGCCGCCACGATGGCCGTGGCCCAGAGCTGGGGGACCCAGTAGTCGGTGAAGGCCAGGGCGGGAGCGAAGGGCTGCCGCTCGGGCCAGCCCGTGAGGTGGTTCAGCCCCCCCAGCGCCTGGAGGATATTGCCGTGGCCGCGCCAGCCCGTGCGGGGGCCCGTCTGACCCATCAGAGAGAGACTGGCGGCGATGATATCGGGCTTGATCTTCCGCAGCGCCGGGTAGTCGAGGCCCAGGCGCTTCATCACCCCGCCGCTGAAGCTGTCGGTCACCACGTCGGCGACCCTCACCAGCCGTTTGAGCAGCTCGATACCCTCCTGGTGCTTGACATCGATGGAGATGCTCAGCTTGTTGCTGTTGTAGTTGCCGAACTGGGTGCTGCTGTCCTGGTCCCGGCGGTTATTGGCATGGGGGCCCGCGCGGCGGCAGACCTCCACCCTGGTCATGGACTCCACCTTGATGACCTCCGCCCCAAAGTCCGACAGGTGGCGAGTGGTCATGGGGCCGACGCCAGCCCAGCAAAAATCCACCACCCGGACCCCTTCAAGAACATCCCTGTGCACGCCCATGTCTTCGCCCCGCTAGATCACTCTACGTTTCTTGAGGGCAGCCAGCGTGTCAGCGGACAATCCCAGCTCACCGGCGTAGACCTCCTGGTTGTGCTCTCCCAGCAGGGGAGCGCGACGCTCCACCTTCCAGGGAGTCTGGCTGAACTGGAAGGGAGCCCCCGGATAGAGCAGCCGCCGTCCCAGCTCGGGGTGCTCCACCTCGCGGAAGAACCCCCGTTCCGCCAGCTGCGGGTCGCTGACCTGCTCGCGGGCGGAGCTGACGGGGCCCATGTGGACGCCCCGCGCCTGGCCCGGCTCCACCAGCTCCGCCAGGGTAAGTTTGGCGCAGAGGGCCGAGAACACCTCGTTGAGACGCTTCATTTGTTCCGGGGTGCCCTCCTCGCCTCGCAGGACGAAACCATCCCAACTAGCCTCGAAGAGGTCGGCGCCCAGCCCTTCGCTGGCCAACCAGTCCCGCACCCGGTCGCGGCCTGGCCAGTAGGAGGGTGCACCCACCACCCAGCCGCCATCTTTGGTCTTGAAGATAGATGGCAAATAAGGGGCGCCGGGAAAGGACGACGTGTACCAGCGCCGGATGGGGACCTGGCCATCCACCTTGTAATTCAGGTCCACGGGCTTCATGGCCACCATGACGCACTCCTGGATGGAGACGTCCACGCGCTGGCCCTCCCCTGTCAGCTCGCGGTAGTAGTGGGCCATCATGCTGCCCACGGCGGCCTGGGCTCCCGCCTGATGATATGCGACCTCCGAGTTGGTCCAGGCCGGGGGCGTGTCCTCGTCGCCGATGACATAGGAGAGACCGCCCATGGCGCAGAGGGTCAGATCGCTCGCCTGGTACTGGCTGTAGGGCCCGCTCTGGCCGAAGGGGGTGATGGAGGTGACGATGAGCCGGGGGCTGGTGGCGCTGAGGTGCTCGTAGCCGAGGCCCAGGCCGTCCAGATATCCGGGAGGAAAGCATTCGACCAGGAAGTCGGCGCCCTGGGCGAGGCGCTTCAGGAGGTCGCGGCCTTCAGGGACTGTTATGTCGAGGGTGATGCCGCGCTTGTTGAAGTTGAAGTTGAACCAGTAGAGGCTCTTCTCGGGATCGTGCTGCCCACCGTAGAAAGGCGCGCGCCCGCGCATGGGATGGCCGCCCGGCGGCTCGATACGGATCACATCCGCGCCCAGCCCAGCCAGGACCTTGGTGCAAAACACCCCGCTCTCGTCGGTCAGGTCCAGGACTCGGCATCCGTCCAGGATACCGGGCGCGGCGCTCTTCGCTGGTGTCATCATGGAGTCGCCTTGATCCTGCCCTAGCGCACGGCAGCCAGGCGCTGGTCGAAGAGCCGCAAGGCGGAGGGGTTCTGGACTCGTGCCTCCTTGCGAGCGTACTCGGCGCCGCGGAGCAGCGCTTTCAGGCTAGCCGGTATGTATTTGTGACGCCCTGGCCGAATGGCGTCTTGCAAGGCCTCGGCCTTGGTGTTCATGCCATTACTCCCCTACCGCAGCTCCTAGTGCGCCACGGTTAACAGACAACCGCTACGCACTCCTGTGGTTAACCAGCGCGCGCGCAGGACCAGCCAAAAACACCACTAGACGCAGAGGACACAGCCCTTGCGTCTATCCGCCCACGGCCACCAGCGCAGGCCCCTTGGGCACCGGAGGGGGCCCGCGCACAGGGACACAAGCCCAGAACCAACGTCCGTAACACTGGAGGTGCCGCCCGGAGCGTATCACCATTCCCGACGTTACGTCAATACCAGAACGTATGCCAGGCGCGGGAGGCGACCACGCCCTGGCAGCCGCACTTATTGCATCGGACCTGGAGCCGCCGGCCAGGCGCGCTTGAGGCCCATGGGCTCCTTGCGAAAGATGCGCCCGTCCATGGTCTTCAAGTCCGGTGCGATGACGGGCCGGAAGCCCATGCGCCCAATGACGTCCCGCTCGATGTCCACGCCCGGGGCTACTTCGCACAGCACGGGTCCCTGGACCGTCAGCCGGAACACCGCTCGCTCGGTGACGTAGAGCACCTCCTTGCCCTCCCTGTGCATCTTGGGCCCGTTGAAGCAGACCGCCTGCACCTTGTCCACCGCGCGCAGCGTCTTGCCCTCCTGGACGACGGCCAGCTTCCCATCATCGGCCCTCACCTGGAGCCCGCCGGCGTCGAAGGTGCCGCAGAAGACAATCTTGCGGGCCGAATGCGCGATGTCCATGGAGCCGCCCGGGCCCACCAGGATGTCGCCGTAGCGCAGCAGGTTCACGTTGCCCTGGCGATCGAACTGCAACATGCCCAGGTAGGTGGTGTTGATGAGCCCCGCCTGGTAGAAGCTGAAGATGCCGGGCGTGTCGAAGTAGAACTTTACGTTAGAGTTGAAGCCGGAGCCGTTGACGATGCCGCCGATCACGCCGCCCTCGGCGGTAAGCTCCACCTCTCGACCAAAATCCTCCTCGATAGTGACCGGGCTGATGTTGCGAGCGGGCAGACCGGCACCGATGTTCACGACGTCGCCGGGCTTGAACTCGAAGGCGGCGCGGCGGGCGATGATCTTGTCGGCGCTCAGAGGATAGGGGTCATCCAGGGCCTTGGGGTCAAGGCGCCCTTCTACCAGCCACGCTTTCCAGACCTCGGCGTCGGAGGAGACCAGCACTGGTATGGGTGGGCGGGCCACCTGGTCCGTCTGGTGCAGCCAGTCCCGGTCGGGCTGCCCTTCATCGACGCGCTGGTGCTCGTCCACCACGATGGCGTCCACCAGCAGCCCTGGCACCGCCACCATGCGGGGGTGGATGCTGCCCGCGGGCACCACCCTCTTCACCTGGGCGATCACCCTGCCGCCGTAGCGCCTCGCCGCCATCGCCTGGTAGAGGACGTTCATGGTCAAGAACTCCTCTTCCAGGCTCAGGTTGCCGTCCTCGTCGGCGGTGGTAGCGCGGATCAGGGCGGCCGTGATAGGGAAGGCCTTGTACCAGAGGTACTCAGCCCCATCGAGATGCACCAGGGAGACCAGCTCCTCCTTAGTGATATCGTTCAGCCGTCCGCCCGTCTGCCGAGGGTCCAGGTACGTCTCCAGCCCCACCTGGGTCAGGAACCCGTTGCGTCCGGCCGCAAGCTGTTGGCAGATGAAGCTCAGGGAGCCCAGGGGGTACATGTAGGCCTCCACCTTGTTGCTCAAGATCATCTCCCTGAGCGCCGGGTGGGGGGTGTACCAGCCGCCGATGACGCGCTTCAAGAAGCCCTCGTGGGAGAGGGGCTCGATGCCGGGCAGCCCTGTAGGGAAGGGGTCGAACCAGGTGATGTCGCGAGGGTGGCCCTCGGTGAGGAAGCGCACCTCCAGGGCTTGCAGCACCTTGGTCGGCAGCATGAACATGACGGTGCCGCTGACGGTGAGGCAGTCGCCATCCTTGATCAACCCCGCCGCGGCCTCGGCGCTCATGACCTTGCTGCTGCCCATGGTCACCGCCTCCCACTCGTTACGGGCAATCCGCTAGGTTCCGCTCAGGATTCTATTGACCCTGCTTTGCACAAAATGGCATTCTGAGTACGCCGCAGGCGGACGAAGAAGCCAGACCCCTCACTTCGCTCAGGACGACAGAGTTTCTCGTCTTTTCTCTGTCAAACCCCTCTGCCTTAGCGCGGGACGATTATAGCACCGGCCCAGAGGGCGTCCACACAGCGGCGGGCCGCCGCGCTCCCGAGGTGCGTGGCGACTGGCGAGGTGGACGATCGTTAAGCTTGGACCGGTGCTAAGCTTGGTGTGGAATGCAAAACTTCCGTCCTGCGGCGCACCATCTTGTACATCCATCTCATAGCGACCCTGGCATCGAGCGCTATGACGTGGTCGTCATCGGCGCGGGGGCAGCAGGCCTCATGTGCGCCATTGAAGCCGGGAAGCGGGGGCGCCGAGTCCTGGTGCTGGAGCGTGCCAGCAAGCCTGGCAAGAAGATCCTCATCTCCGGCGGCGGGCGCTGCAACTTCACCAACCTGTACGCCACACCCGAACGCTATCAGTCCCAAAACAAGTCCTTTTGCGTCTCAGCCCTGACGCGACACACGGCGCAGGACTTCATCGCCCTCGTGGAAAAGCGCGGCATCGCCTACCACGAAAAGAAGTTGGGGCAGCTCTTCTGCAACGGTTCCGCCACGGAGATTGTCCGCATGTTGCTGGACGAGGCCGACACAGCCAAGGTGGGGCTCCGGCTGCAGTGCAGGGTCGCCAGCATCCAGACCGCTAAGGAGTTCCTGCCCGCCGAAGGCTTCCTGATAAAGACGGACCTGGGGGTTGTCGCCGCCGACTCCCTGGTGGTGGCCACGGGCGGGCTCTCCATCCCTCAAATGGGCGCGACTGGCTTTGCCTACGAGGTCGCCGGGCAATTCGGACTCAAGGTTACGCCAACCCGGCCCGCCTTGGTCCCGTTCACCTGTAGCGGCCGGGCTCTCGCATTCTGCAGCAGCCTCGCCGGAGTCTCGATCCCGTGCATCGCGAGCTGCGGCGGCGCCAGCTTCACGGAAAACCTGCTCTTCACCCACAAGGGCATCAGCGGCCCAGCGATTCTCCAAGTCTCCTCCTATTGGCAAGAGGACGAGCAGGTCCATATCGATCTGCTCCCCGGCCTTGATCTGCTTACCCACCTGAAAGAACGGCAGGTCGCCAGACCAAAGGCGGAGCTGCAGACCATCCTCTCGGCGCTGCTTCCCAGGAGCTTCGTGGAGGCGATGTGCGAGACAACACTGCCCAACCGGCCCCTGGCCCAGCTTTCCAACAAGGACCTCAACACCGTTGCTCACACCTTGAAGGACTGGAGCATCTCGCCCAGTGGGACGGAGGGCTACCGTACGGCGGAGGTCACCCTGGGCGGGGTGGACACGACCGGCCTCTCCTCCAAGACCATGGAGGCGGTGGAGGTGCCCGGCCTCTTTTTCATTGGCGAAGCAGTGGACGTGACCGGGCCCCTAGGCGGCTACAACTTCCAGTGGGCCTGGGCCTCGGGCTATTGCGCGGGGCAATACGCGTGAGGGAACGCTCGTTCCCACCTATGTCCGCTATCGGGGGCAGGAGCTTAAAGAGCAATTCCCTTGGGCGTAGAGCAGCGGCACGACCCGCATTCAGCCACGACTGGCATAAGGCGACGACACTCGCAATAGAGGTGCTAGCCCGTGGCGATGCGCGTCAGCCATAGCGCCATTCCGGGATAATAGCCGCTATCGTGGGGCGCGGCGCCTTGACAGCGCCAAGACCCGCTGTTAGCATCGCTCAAATCCCACCTGGAGGAGAACCCATGCACAGGCGCTTCGGCGGTCTCGTTTTCGTCGCCCACATTGCGGCAGTTGTGGCCGTGGCCTGCGGCGGCGCCGCCGCGCCCACGCCCACCAGGACGCCAGCCCCGGCAACAGCGGCGACCGCCACGTCAACACCCATCGTCGCGCGAGGGCCGAGCCCCACACCTGGGGCTGGGGCAGGCGCTGTACCAACGGCTGTTCCCACGCCTACCAGGATCGCCTCCAGGACCCATGGCCGCGTCGTAATCGCCGATGGCCGCTACGCCGACTTCGACTCCGACATCACCAGGTTCCGCTCGGGGAACAAGAGGGCCCTGATCCTCAGTATCAACGACACCCTGGTCGCGCGCAACGAGGAGGCCAAGTGGCACGGTGTCCTGGCGGAGTCCTGGACCGCCGCGCCCGACAAGTGGGTATACAAGATCAAGCAAGGCGTCAAGTTCCACGACGGCACCACCATGAAGGCTTCGGACATCAAGTTCACCCTCGACCGCCAGATGGTGGAGCCTTTCTACGTCTACCGCGGCGAGCTCACCGCCAGCATCTCCCGGGTGGAGACCCCAGATGATAGCACCCTCATTATCCACACCAAACAGCCCTACCCGGCGTGGTTCTACCGGGCGGAGGTGGGCTCGGCGGCGTTGCCCGAGGCCTACTACACCCGCGTTGGTCAGGCCGAGTACGCCAAGAAGCCCATCGGCGTGGGCGCTTTCAAGTTCGTCAGCCTGGACCGCGATGTGCGCACCGTCCTGACCGCCTTCGATGACTACCATCTGGGGGCACCCCAGGTCCGGGACCTGGTGCTCTTACCCGTCAAAGAGCCTTCCACCAGGCTGGCCATGCTGAAGACCGGTGAGGCCGACATGATCGACATTACCGGCCCCCAGAGCCTCAGCTTGAAGGACGACCCCAACTACCGCGTCCTCGTCTCGCCCTTCGGCGGCACTGTAGGGATCAAGTTCTGGGACTTCCTGGACAATGACCCCACCAAGCCCATAATGAACCTGAAGGTGCGCCAGGCCTTCGCCTACGCCATAGACCGCCAGGCGATCGCGGATAAGATATACTTCGGGTACGCGACGCCCGCCGGTGGTGTCTACAACCCCGCGATGGTCGGCCATAACCCCGACCTCAAGCCCTATCCTTATGACCCAGCCAAGGCGAGACGGCTCCTGACGGAAGCCGGTTTCGGGAACGGCTTCGACATCGAGTACTGGACCGGGACGGGGGATCAGACTTTGGTACAGGGGTTCCAGGGCCTCCTCAAGGAGGTTGGGATAAACGTCAAGATCACAATCCTCGAAGAGTCGCAATCCACTGTTTACCTTGCCCAAAAGAAGTACCGCGGGCTGACCAGCGGTGGCGGCTCGGGGGCAGGTCCCTTCCCCGACGCAGAACAGGTTTTATGGCTCTACTACCTCAAGATCGGCACCTGGGGGGCCTGGCAGGACGACAAGGCAGTGCAGATGTACGAGCGGGTCCACGTGGAGATGGACATGGACACCCGCATCCGCCTGCTGCGCGAAACGGAAGCCTATATGTATCAAGAATTGCCATCAGTGCCCGTGGTGCACACCCACACCCTGTACGCGGCGAATAAGAAGATCGACTACAAGCCCACGCCGGGCACCGCCTTCATCGATCCCCTCCGGCGGCTCGGCTGGATGCCCGGCTACTAGTACCCGACGGCATGCAGATGACAATGCCCTAGCCCCCGGGGGGAGTTGAGTCTGATTCACGAGTGTTAGGCTGGCGGTAGCAACCCCAGTGAAGGTGAGGCTATGGGTGTAAACAAACAGATGACGGCCGAAGAGGCCGTCGCCCGCATCAAGGACGGCGACTGCATCACCGTTAGCGGCACCGGGGGCCAGATGCTGCCTACGAAGGTGCTGAACGCCCTGGAGGTCCGTTTCCTGACCGACGGCCACCCCCGGGACCTTACCTGGTTCGACCCCTTCCCCACTGGGATAGCCGGCATCGAGCCAGTTTCCCACGAAGGGCTCGTGAAGCGCATGATCGGAGGCTATTACAAGCCTCACCCTAGCCTGGGGAGCCTGATCAATGAGAATAAGGTCGAGGCCTACATGTTCCCCCTGGGAACGCTGGGCTTCTGGTGCCAGCAGATGGCGGCCGGCCGCAAGGGCCTCCTCACGCAGGTTGGACTGGAGACCTATCTAGACCCTCGGCACGGCGGCGGCAAGCTAAACTCCGCTGCCACCGAGGATTTGGTCAGCCTGGTCTCCCTCGACGGCGAGGAGTACCTCTGGTACAAGACCGTGCCTATCACGGCCGCTCTGATCCGCGCTACCACGGCCGATGAGGACGGCAACCTGAGCCTGGAGGAAGAGACGCTGACCATGAGCGTCTTCTACCAGGCGATGGCGGCCAAACGTTTCGGCGGGGTGGTGATCGCGCAAGTGAAGCGCGTGGTCAAGAACGGCCAGATCAATCCCCGCATGGTGGTGGTCCCCGGACTCCTGGTGGACTGCGTCGTTGTCGACCCTGGACAGCATCGGAACGAGAGCGCCCCGGACAGGGACTGGCTCGACCAGGACAAGTGGAGGCCGCGCCCACCCGAGGCAGTGCTCCTTTCCACGGGCCCGCAGGTGTGGCGGGCCTGGCTGGAGGATGGCGCGGTCAACGCTCCTCCCCACGGGGACTATTACCCGCTCACGGCCGACAAGCTGAGCGCCCGCAGGGCAGCCCTGGAGCTCAAGCGCGGCGAGGTTGTGAACTTAGGCGCGGGCCAGCCCTTGCGCGACATCTGCCCTGTCGCCTTGGAGGAGGAGATGGAGGGTGAGGTGGAGCTCACCGGCCAGGCGGGCGTGGTGGGTGGAATCTTCAACGGCGGCACGGGATTTCGTTCCAACACCCGCTACTACTTCGATACCCCGGGGATTTTCAGCTTCTACAACGCCGGGCTCATCACCACCACCTACTTGGGTATGCTTGACTTCGACCGCCAGGGCAACGTCAACAATATGAAGTATGGCGACACCTGGGTGGGGCCCGGAGGCTCCATGGACATCGCCCATGCGGCCAAGAAGATCGTCTTCCTAGGCACCTTCAGCGCGGGCGGCCTCAAGATCGAGACGGGGACCGGGCGCATGGCCATTGTCCAGGAAGGAAGCGCCTCGCGCCTGGTGGACAAGGTGTCGTGGGTGTGTTTCAACGGCCCCAAGATGTTCCGCGAAGGTAAGGAGGTGCTCTACATCACCGAGCGGGCGGTCTTCAAGCTTTCGGCGCAAGGGCCGGTGCTGACAGAGGTGGCACCGGGCGTGGATATCGAGCGCGATATCATCGGGCGCATGGGCTTCCGGCCCCTCATCGCGCCCGACCTCAGGCTGATGGAT
>Ga0082335_1001370_pt1 | contig 52231 bp, 47 predicted proteins | sample Subgrocontami58m_FD_72375 | JGI IMG/M metagenome (GOLD analysis project Ga0082335, IMG submission 72375) | Subsurface groundwater microbial communities from S. Glens Falls, New York, USA - GMW37 contaminated, 5.8 m (SPADES assembly) (version 2) ... | reverse complement strand
TGCGGCAGGCCCTGGAGATCGTCGGCGACCTGGCGGCCAACCAGGTCGAGTACCACCCCTACCTGAACCAGCGCCCGCTCCTGGACCTGATGCGCGAGCGAGGGCTCGTGCTGATCGCCCATTCGCCGCTCGCCCGCGGGGCGGTCTTGAAGGATCCGGTCCTGCAGGAGATCGCCAGGCGGCGGCAGTTGAGCGTCGCGCAAGTCGCGCTGCGGTGGCTCGTGCAGCAGGAACGGGTCGTCGCCATCCCCGGCGTCCTGAACGTCGAACAGTTGCGCGAAAACCTGAAGGTCCTCGAAGTCACGCTCACGAACGACGAGATGGCCGCTATTTCGGCGTTGGCCCGCGGAACACGAATTGTCGACCCGCCGCACAGCCCGGCCTGGGACTCTGCATGAGTATCAAGGAGCTGTAGAAGGCCTCACTTCTCTCATCTTTCATAGGTGTCTCGCCATGAAATCAGCCATCCCCGGGCGCACGATATGCGCGCGATCGTGGCAGCAGTGGCCGCTGTCGTCCCAGATCAGGGTTTCCACCGGGCCGCCTGCTTCCGCAATCATGCGGGTGGCGTTCTCCATCGGCGTAATCGTGTCGAGGCCGCCGTGCACGACCAGCAGCGGGCAGCGGATTTTCGCTGCCATGCCTTCGAGGTTGATGCACTCGAAGAAGTGCAGCGCCTCCTCCACGCTCTTCGATCCGCTCACGAACACGAAGCCGTCGCGGGTGACCGCGGGGATGCTGGCGAGATTGCGCAGGTGATACATCGCGCCCCAGGCGACGGCAGCCTTGATCCGCCGGTCCGTCGCCGCGGTCCTTGGGGCGTAGTAGCCGCCGGTGCTGCGGCCGATGATGCCGATGCGGTCGCGGTCGATTTCCGGCCGGGTTTCCAGATAATCGAGCACGGCGACTATCGCGCGCTCGAAATCCTTGCGCCATAACATGCGGAACAGGGTCTCGCCCTGGCCGGGACCGTCGAATGCGAGCGTGGCCAGGCCGCGCTCGACGCACAGATCGTTGACTCCCAGGTAGTCTTCCTTGGTCGTATCGAGTCCGCCGAGCAGAATCACGCACGGAAGTTTCGCGCGCCTCGGCGGCACGCGCAGGTATCCCGGCATATCGACGCCGTCGAAGGCGATCTTCACCGGCTGCAGCGGCGGCTCGAGCAACGGCGCCGCCCGCTTGAACGCCGCCACCTTGCGATCGTGCGTTTCGCGCTTGAGCTTCAGGTCGTCGTAGTAAAGATTCTGCGCATAATGAAAGTAGAGCGCGGCACGCGCGAATTCCTTGGCCGCCGTGCGGGTGAACGATAGCCTGAACGCCTGCGTCCCGCGTTCTTCCGTGGCGGCCGCGAATCGCGACCACACCGCGCACCATTGCGACCAGTCCGGCAGCGCCGCCCGGATGTCCATCAGGTCGCGATAGATCACGCCGTCCGCGAGGAACCGGTGGATACCCTGATTGATGACCTGCTCGACGCGCTCCTTCGACATTTGATTAAGCCTTCGGGTTGAATGTGAATGATGTGGCGCTTATGATGGAACGCTGACGGGCACAGTTCCGGGGAGATTATAAATGCGTAATAAGCTTTTGCTTGCGTGCGGATCGCTGATTGGAGTAATCACCCATGCCGATGTGGCCGCGCAAAACTATCCGGTCAAGCCTGTGCGCATCATCGTTCCGACTCCGGCCGGCGGCAATCCGGATTTCATCGCGAGGCCCGTCGCCCAGAAGATGAGCGAGAGCCTCAGGCAGACCTTCATCATCGACAACCGGCCGGGCGCCGCCGGAACCATAGGCGTGGAACTCGCGACCCGCGCCGTGCCCGACGGCTACACGCTGCTCTTCGGCGCCATCGGCCACATCGCCACGCCTCCGGCCCTGTACGAGAAGCTCGCGTACGACGCCACCAGGGACCTCGCCCCCATCTCGCTGCTGGCTGATGCGCCATTCGCTTTGTTCGTGCATCCTTCGCTGCCCGCGAAAAGCGTGCGCGAATTCGTCGCGCTTGCCAAGGCGCGCCCGGGCCAGATCACCTATGCGAGCTTCGGCATCGGCAGCTTTCCCCACTTCGTCACCGAGGCGCTCAACTCGGCGACCGGCGTGAAGATGGTCCACGTGCCATACAAGGGCAGCGCGCCGGCGGCGACCGCGCTGCTGGGGGGAGAAGTGATGGCGGGCTTCGACGCCCTGCAGTCCACGCTGCAGTACGTGCGGGCAAAGCGCCTGCGTGCGCTGGCGATCGGCTCTCCGCAGCGCGCGAAGGTCGCGCCGGAGATCATGACTTTCACCGAGGCAGGTTTCCCCAACGTTTCTTCCAGCGCGTGGTTCGGGCTGTTCGCTCCGGCCAGCACGCCGCGCGACATCGTACTGAAGCTGAATAGTGAAGCCGTCAAGGCGCTCGCCGTGCCCGAGGTCCGCGATCTCTTCGAGCGCGCCGGCATCATACCCGTAGGCAGCACGCCCGAGCAGTTCGCCCAGCAGGTACGAAACGACATCGCGAAATTCGGCAAGGTCGCGCGCGAGGCCGGGATTCGCGCAGAGTAGCTAAGCAACACTCGCGCGGAGTTTGCGTCTTTACATAACATCCATCATTTATTCGACATTTCAAAATGAGCGTATTCAAATCTGATACACCCTCGAGAAGTAATTGGGCGATTCCTTCCCTTTTGCTGATTATCATCGCCGGGCTCCTGGGCGGCGCCTACTACCTGTGGCCCCGCTTCGAATGGGAGCCACCGCAAATCACGCTCATCCCGGACGTGGACGTGCTTGGCGTGGCGCCCATGGAGATCGTCGTTAGCGATCAAGGCGCTGGATTGAAGTCGGTTACCGCGACGCTCACTTCGGGCGGCGCCGAACACACGCTCGCCTCCGAGCAGTACGCCGAGCCGGTGAGCGAGAAGAAGATCACTGTCGTTTTGTCGTCGAAACTCACCGGCGTCAAAGAAGGACCCGCGGTCCTGCGCGTCAGTGCGCGGGACCGCTCGCTGTGGAATTCTTTTCGCGGCAACGAAACCGTGATTCAAAGAAATGTCACCATCGACATCACCCCACCCACCCTTGAACTCGTCGCCGATGATCGCTACGTCAACTTCGGCGGTGTGGGCGTGATCGTTTACAAGGCTTCCGCGGATACGGCAATGAGCGGAGTCAGGATCGGCGATTATTTTTTTCCCGGTTACGCAGGTCAAATCAAGGGCCACCCGGATCACTTCCTCGTTCTTTTTGCCCATCCCTATAACGTGCCGGCGGACGCCAAAGCCACGCTGGTCGCCACCGACAAAGCCGGCAATGCCAGAGAAACGCGGCTTGTCTACGAACTTAAAAACGTCAAATACAGGAAGAGCACCCTCTCGATATCCGACAACTTTATTCAGAGCAAAATGGCGCCGTTGTTAAACGATGCCGGTGCGCGGCAAGGGACCCCGCAGGAAGTCTTTGTCCGGGTCAACAAAGGGCTCAGAAAGGAGAACGAAGACAAAATCGCCGCGATCACGAAGCAATCCACGCCGTCGATGCTTTGGAAAGGCGCGTTCACCCAACTGAGCAACTCCAAAGTCGAAGCCAACTTCGCGGATGCGCGAACTTACACCTACAACAACGAAACGATCGATCACGCCTATCACCTCGGCTATGACCTGTCCGTCACCAAGCAATATCCCGTCGAAGCCGCCAACAGCGGCACTGTCACCTTCGCCGGCGACCTCGGTATTTACGGAAACGCCGTCATCCTGGATCACGGCCTCGGGCTGTTTACGCTTTATGGCCACTTGAGTTCCATCGACGTCAAGGCCGGCGATGCGATCAAGCAACGGCAAATCCTCGGCAAGACGGGCGAGACCGGATTGGCCGTGGGCGATCATCTACACTATGGCGTCTATTTGCATGGGATCGCCATTTTGCCGGTGGAGTGGTGGGACCAGAAGTGGATCAATGACAACATCCAGCCGAAGCTCGAAGGTCAGAGCGGCGTAGCGATCGCCAAATTTCAAGCGCCGAAAGCGCCGCGCAAGACCGTGCGCAAGCGCCGCCGCTAACCCTGCGATGACTGGATTCTCCGGCCTCAGCCGGGCGGCTCGAGGCCATTCGCTTTCATCACCCGCGCCGCATCGGGCGAGGCGAGATACTTGATACCCGATTGATTTTGCGTTGAGGAGCGTGCGCTTGAATGCCTCCGTCGTGCCGATGTCGGGCTTCGGTTTTCCGCTGCGGATCGCCAGGCCCATGCCCGAGCGCGCAACGACGACACGCGTCGCGGCAACGAGTGTATTGAGTATTTCTACTCAACTCACCGAGCAAACGCAAATCGGAATGTCTGTTCAAAGGAACGCGCCGCGCTCGGCCAGGGCGTATTCGGTGAGGTGCCGCGTCACGATCTCGAACGCCTCGTCCATCGAGTCGGTGCGGTGAAATAGCTGCAGGTCCTCGCGGTTGATTGTGCCGTGGCGGATCAGCGCCTCGAAGTTGACCACCTCGTCCCAGTATTGCGTGCCGAACAGCACGATGTTCAGGTGCTTTTTCATCTTTTGCGTCTGGCGCAACGTCAGGATCTCGAACAGCTCGTCGAGCGTGCCGAAGCCGCCCGGGAAGACGATCAGCGCCTTGGCGAGATAGGCGAACCAGAACTTGCGCATGAAGAAGTAGTGGAAGTGGAACGACAGCTCACGCGTCACGTACCGATTGTCGAATTCTTCGACCGGAAGCGAAATCGTGAGCCCGACGTTCAGGCCCTTGGCCTCCGAGGCACCGCGGTTGGCCGCCTCCATGATGCCGGGGCCGCCGCCGGTGCACACGACAAAGCGCCGCTCCTCGTCCTGCAGCTGCTTCGACCACTCGGTGACACGGCGCGCGAGCTCGCGCGCGACCTCGTAGTAGCGCGAATTCGCGAGCTGCCCGCGAGCGCGTTCGAGGTCACCCTTGCCGCGCTCCGCGGCGAGAACCCCGGCCTCGGCCTGCTCGCGTGAAACGAAGCGGGCCGAGCCCATGAATACGACCGTGTCGTCGATCCGGTATTGATCGAAGCGGTTCTTGGGCTCGAGGTACTCGGAGAGGATGCGCAACGGCCGGGCGTCGCTGCTACCGAGAAATGACTCTTTGAGATACGCCTTTACGGCGTGGTGTCGTCTTTCTTGCTGTCGTTCCTTCATATGTGCAGCTCCTAAGGCCGGCAATCCAGGGGTGGCGTAATCTGACTTCTCGGGTCCGTTCATTATCGGCTAGTCTTGTTGTGCCTGCGCGCTCCTGCAGGCGAGGCTCGCTACCAGCAGCGCCGAGCCTACGGCGGTTACGCGACCGGGTTTGCGCATGTACGATACTTGACCGGCGTATCTTGGGGGGTTACTTTGGTAACATCTCGACGGAGATCTGCCATGCCCGTGTCGACGACGCTGAAGCTGACCCTATTTATCTAAGAAATACCATTTCATGACAGCCATAAAGAAACACAGACTTCATTACGCCTGGGTCATCCTGGCGGCGGCATGCGCGCTTAGCATCTTCAGCCGCGCCGATTCAGCTTCGTTCGCGGTTTTCATCGATCCTCTCGTCGCGCAATTCGGATGGAAACGCGGCGACATATCTTTTGCCTATGCCCTGGCGTTTCTGGCCGGGATGCCTGCCACGGTGGCCATGGGCTGGCTTGGCGATCGCTACGGCGCGCGGAAGATGATGATAGGGTCGTCCCTGTTGATAGCCACGGGCACGGTGCTCCTGGGGACCATCAAGGAGCTCTGGCAATTCTACGTGTATTACGGACTGTTTGTGGGTTCTCTGGGCAACGCTGCCTTCATGGTGCTGCTGCCCGTTATCCTGACCCGCTGGTTCAGCCGGCACATGGGCCTGGCGCTGGGTATTTATTGGGCGGGCTTTGGGGTAGGACCAATGATTTTTGCTCCCCTGTTCCGCTGGCTGATAGAAACTCGTGGCTGGGAGTGGACTTTCACCGTCATAGGAATTGTTATCGGCGTCATCCTTTTGGCGCTTTCAGCATTGATACGCAGCAGTCCCCATGACAAGGGGCTGTCCGCTTACGGAGCGGAAGACGCGTCCAAAGCGCAACCTGATCGCGCCGCATCGGCGAGAGCGCCCGCCAGTCTGCGCGAAGTTCTGGCGAAGCGCCCGGTTTGGCTTTTGACGGGCATCCATCATCTCGGGTGCGCCGGACACGCCATCATCCTCGCCCACGTAGTGTCCATGGCGACTTTCCGGGGAGTGTCCGGAGTGGAAGCGGCAGGTGTGCTCAGCGTGATCGCCGGCGTCTCGATCTTCAGCCGTTTTATTTCGTCCATTCTCACGGAGCGGTTTGGCGGACGGACCGTGCTCTTGTTGGCGGTAATTGGCCAGAGCGCTTCCGTTTTTATCTTGTTGTTCGCCAGCGAAGCCTGGACGTTCTACCTGTTTGCCGTCATCTTCAGCCTGTTCTATGGAGGCGAGATGGTGGGCTTCCCGATTATCAACCGCCACTTATTCGGTGAAAAAGCGCCGCTCGGCTCGATTTACTCCTTCGAGATGCTGGGCGCCAGTACCGGGATGGCCTTGGGAGGCTGGCTGGGCGGCGTGCTTTTCGATGCCTCTGGAGCCTATACCTGGGCAATCATTGCGTCCGCAGTGACAAGTGGCCTGGGACTGCCGCTGGCTCTCTACCTGCCGCGTCACAAAAAGTTTGTCGTGTCCCGCGCCGCAGCTGTGGGCGCGGCCTGACGGATCTTATCCGCTCACTCGCGCTTGATCTTCGCGTCTTTTACCACCTTGGCCCATTTCGCGACGTCGCGCTTGAGCAGAGCCTGAAACACTGCGGGCGGGCTGTCGTCGATATCGAAGCCTTCGGACGCGAGCCGTTCCTTCATGTCCGGCAGCTTGGTGGCTTTGCGGATTTCGGTGTTCCAGCGCGCGACGATAATCTTCGGCAGGTTTTTGGGGCCCAACACGCCGTACCACAACACCACCTCATAGCCCGGCACACCGGCTTCGGCAATGGTTGGCAGGTCGGGCATCGCGGCCGAACGCTTGGTGGTAGTAACCGCGATGGCACGCAGGCGGTTGGCGCGCACGAGCGGGATCGTCGATGGCGCGCTGCCGAAAATCAACTGGATCTGGCCTCCGAGCAGGTCGTTGAGCGCCGGGCCGGTGCCTTTGTACGCCACGTGCGTCATTTTGGTCGCTGCCAGCAGGTCGAACAACTCGCCGGAGAGATGCGCGATGCCGCCGAAGCCCGATGATCCGTAGTTGAGCGCGCCGGGTTTGGCCTTGGCGTATGCGATCAGTTCAGCAACGCTCTTTATCGGCACCCCTGGATGCAGCGCTATCAGGAACGCAGTATCGCCGATGAGGCCCATCGGCAATATGTCGTTCACCGGGTCGTAGGGAAGCTTGAACATCGCCGCATTCGTGGCGTAACTGCCCGACATGATGATCACCGTGTAGCCGTCGGGCGTGGCGCGCACTGCGGTCTCGGCGCCGATCGTGCCGCCGCCGCCCGCGCGATTGTCCACGATCACCGTCTGCTTGAATGCCTCAGTCAATTTCTGCGCCATCAGGCGGGCGACGATATCCGTTCCCCCGCCCGGTGCGAACGGCACGATCAGCCGGATCGGCTTGGTCGGATAGTCTTTTTGTGCCTGGGCGCTGCTGCAGGCGAGGCCCGCCACCAGCAGCGCCGCGGTTGCGGCCGTTACATTTGCTTTCGGCATATGTAATGTTATACCTTCAAACGCGCAGGCCAGGCAAAAATTATACTGTTGGAGGAGGGCGAGTGAACCTGTACTGGATTTTGGGATTCCTGACGGCGTTATTGTCGATCCACCCCGATGCGGCGACCGCGGCCGCGTCGAAGGATGACTATCCAACAAGGCCGCTGAGATGGATCGTGCCTTACGCGCCCGGCGGCGGCGGCGACATCCTCGCGCGTTCGATCGCCCTGAAATTGACCGAGGCATGGGGCCAGCCGGTGATCGTCGACAACCGGCCGGGCGGGGGAACGACCATCGGCACCGATCTGGTGGCAAAAGCGCCCCGTGACGGGCACACCATATTGCTCGCGACCAATACGCACGCCATCAACCCGACCTTGCGCACCAAGCTTCCATACGATTCGATACGCGACTTCGCAGCGGTCACCATGCTCGCGACTTCGCCGAACGTGCTGTTGACGAATCAGGCGGCGGTGCCGTCGCGCACGGTTGCAGAATTCATCGCTTTTGCCAAGAGCCGGCCGGGCAAGCTGAATTACGGATCGAGCGGCAACGGCGGCACCGGTCATCTCGCAATGGAGATGCTGAAACAGATGGCGGGCATAAGTCTCGTCCACATTCCCTACAACGGCGGCGGTCCGGCGATGACGGCGTTGCTGGGCGGCGACGTGTCCGTGCTGATCAACAACATTCTCGCCGCGGTGCCGCAAATCAAGGCGGGCCGGCTCGGTGCGCTGGGCGTGACGGGCCGCCAACGCTCGCCTGCGCTGCCGGACATTCCGACCATAGCCGAGGCGGGCATTGCGGGATTCGACGTGACCGCGTGGTTCTGCATATTCGCCCCTGCCGGGACGCCTGCGGCAATCGTGACGAAACTGAATGCCGAGGTGGCGCGCATCCTGAAGCTGCCCGACATCAGGGAGCGGCTCGTGGGTCAAGGCCTCGAGCCCGTCGGCAACAGCGCGGAGGAATTCAGCCGCTTCCTGCGCTCGGATATCGTGAAATGGGCGAAGGTTATCAAAGCTGCCGGCATCGTTGCCGATTAGTAAATCATTCACCATTCACGAGGAGGACCAATGAATCCCAAGGGTATGTCTCAAACGCAGAAGTTGCGCCAGTTGTTGAAGCAGGACGGGCTCATCGTCGGCGCAGGCGCGCACGATGCGATGACCGCGCACATCGTGGAGCAGGTCGGCTTCCCCGTGTGTTTTGTCACCGGGGCGGGGATTTCGATGACGCGCGGTTATGCCGACTACGGACTGATGTCGTTGGAAGAGGTGGTATCGGAGTGCCGCTACATCGCCGAGGCCGTGGACATACCCGTCATCTCGGACGCCGACAACGGTTACGGCAATGCGCTCAACGTCAGGCGCACCGTGCGGGCGTTCGAGCAGGCGGGCATTGCCGGCATCCACATGGAGGACCAGGTGTCGCCGAAACGCTGCGGCCATATGAGCGGCAAGCAGTTGATCTCCAAAGAGGAGATGGTGCAGAAGATCCACGCGGCGCTCGACGCGCGGCGGGATCCGAATTTCGTCATCTTCGCACGCTGTGATGCGCTCATGGTGAACGGGCTCGAGGACACGCTCGATCGCGGTGAAGCCTATCTCGCCGCCGGCGCCGACGTGCTCTGGTTCGAGATGAGGAAGGACATGGACGAGATCCGCGCAATGTCGAAGCAGTTCAAGGGCCGCACGCCGATGCACTTCAATCATTCCTCCAGCGGCATGGTCCCGCATCTTTCGCTTCCGGAGCTGGAAGAGCTGGGTTTCAAGACGGTCGGCTTTCACGCCCACGCCATACACGCCGCCGCCAAAATCATCTTCGAGGTGCTGCGGGAAATCAAGAAAACCGGCAACTCCGCGTCGGTCTGGGACCGCATCGGCGGTTTCGAGGATTTCTACAACATCGGCGGGCTGCAGGAGATGAAGGAACTGGAGAAGAAATATGCAGTTTGATCCGATCCGGCTCGAGCTGATGAAAAATGCGCTCGGGTCGGTCGCGGATGAAATGATCCTGACGGTGGTGCGGATCGCCTATTCGTCGATCATGAAGGACACGATGGACCTGTCCGCCGCGATCTGCGACCGCAACGGTCTGCTGGTGGCGCAAGGACACGGTCTGCCGATGCACATGGGATCCATTCCGGATGCGATGGAAGCAGTGCTGGCCCAGTTCGGCGGCAATTTGTCGGAAGGCGACGTCGTCATTCTGAACGACCCGTACCACGGCGGCATGCATCTTCCCGACATCTTCATGTTCAAGCCGATTTTCACCGCCAACTATCTCATCGGCTATGCCGTGTCCGTCGCTCATCACAACGACGTCGGGGGCCGTGTGCCGGGATCGAGTGCGGCGGATTCCACCGAGATTTACCAGGAAGGCATACGGCTGCCGCCGGTGAAGCTCTACGAGCGCGGCGAGCCAAACGATGCGTTGTTCAGGATTCTGGCGCTGAACGTGCGCCTGCCCGATGCGATGACCGGAGATCTCCAGGCGCAGGTCGCCGCCTGCCGGATCGCCGAGCGCGGCATCAACGAGTTGGTGGCCCGCTTTGGCGTGGCGCAGCTCGAACGCGATTTTGCCGACCTGCTCGATTACTCGGAGCGCGAGGCACGCCGCACTATCCGCTCGATTCCCGACGGCACCTATACCTTCAGCGACTTCCTGGACGACGACGGCGTCAACCGCAATCAGCCGATTCCTTTGCGGGCGACGGTCATCGTAAAGGATGACGAACTGACGGTCGACATGACGGGTTCGTCGCCGCAGGTGAAAGGCGCCATCAATTCGACGCTCTCGTACGTCAAGTCAGGCGTTTATTTCACGGTCAGAACGCTCATGGATTCCGACGTGCCGAACAACGCGGGGTTTTTCCGCCCTATTCACGTCCATGCGCCGCTGGGTTCCATCGTAAATCCGAAACCACCTGCCGCGTGCGCGGCTCGCGGCGTGACCGGTCACCGTATGGTCGAAGTGATCAACGGCGCAATCGCGCAGGCGGTGCCGGACCGTGTCCGTGCAGCGGGGGAGGGCGGTACGACCAGTTACAGCGTCGGCGGCTATGATTTGAATGGCCGCTACGTGCTGCATCGCGAAGCGATCGTGGGTGCGTGGGGCGGAGGGTTTGATCGCGAAGGGCTCGACGGCGTGTCGAACCCGCGCTCGAACATCAGCAACGCCCCGATCGAGCGCGTTGAGAATCAGGCGCCGGTGACGATTGAAAGATACGAGCTCGTCGCCGACAGCGGGGGCGCGGGCCGCTGGCGGGGCGGACTATCGATCGTGCGGCAGATCCGGTTTCACGGCGATCACGCGACGTTGCAACTGCGCTCCGATCGCAGGCAACACCCGCCCTATGGCCTTTGCGGCGGGCGCAATGGCAGCCCGTCGGATACGCAATTCGATGACGGGAGCGGCAATTGGACGACGCTGCCGACGAAATTCACCCAGCCGTTGAAGAACGGCCAGGCTTTTCGCCACGTTACCGCGGCCGCCGGGGGCTATGGAGATCCGCTCGAGCGCGATCCGCAAACGGTACTGCACGACGTGAGGAACGGCAAGCTTACCCTCGCGTGCGCCGAGCGCGATTACGGCGTCAAGGTACTGTCTTCACCATGGCGGGTCGAGGAAAGCGCAACGCGCTCGCTGCGCGAGGCATTGCGGGCCGGCCGTGGAGCGGCGGCATGAGCGGTGCTCCGGCGGCTGCACAGTTCCGCATCGGAGCCGACGTCGGCGGCACGTTTACCGATCTCGTGTTCATGCGGCCGGACGGGCGCACGGACAAGCGCAAAGTGCCGTCGACACCGCCGGACTTCGCGCGCGCGATCATCGACGGAGTCCTGGCGTATTGCCGCGAGGAAGAACTGTCGCCGAAGGACGTGCATGAATTGGTGCACGCGACCACGGTTGCAACCAACGCCATACTCGAGCGCCGCGGCGCGAAGACCGCCTTGATCACAACCCAGGGTTTTCGCGACGTGCTGGAGTTGCGCCGCATCCGGATTCCGCTGACCTACGACATCAACTGGCAGAAGCCGGCCCCGCTGGTGGAACGCGAGTGGCGATTCACCGTGAACGAACGCATCGCCGCATCCGGAGAGATACGCGTGCCTTTGGAGGTGAGCACGCTCGAGCCCATCGTTGCAGAGATCCGCCGCTCCGGCATCGAGGCGGTCGCGGTGTGCCTGTTGCATTCCTATCGGCAGCCGGTCCATGAGCGCATGATCGGGGAGTATCTGCGCAAGGCTTTGCCGGGCGTGCATGTTTCGCTCTCGTGCGAGATCCTGCCGGAGATGATGGAATTCGAGCGCACCAGCACCACGGTGACCAATGCTTATCTCGCGCCGCTCGTTGCCGGCTATCTGACGAATCTGCGCGAGGAACTGCAGGAAAACCGGATTCGCGGACCGCTCTTGGTCATGCAGTCGAATGGCGGTTTGATCAGCTCGGGGTTTGCGGCCTACCGGCCGGTGACCATCATCGAGTCAGGCCCCGCAGCGGGCGTCGTTGCCGCCGCAAGGGTGGCGGCGAGCAGTGGGTATCCCAACGTCATCACGCTCGACATGGGCGGCACCACCACCAAGGCGTCGATCATCGAGAATGGAACGATACTGCGCGCGAGCGAATACGAAGTCGGCTCGCCGATCTCGGTCAGCAGCCGCTTGATGCGAGGCAGCGGTTACTTGTTGCGCATTCCCATAATTGACGTATCGGAAGTCGGCGCGGGCGGCGGCAGTATTGCGAGCCTGGACACGGGCGGTTCGTTGAAAGTCGGTCCGCAAAGCGCCGGCGCGGTGCCGGGTCCCGCGTGTTACGGCAAGGGCAACACACGCCCGACCGTAACGGATGCGAATCTGGTGCTCGGTTATCTGCATCCCGATTCGCTCGCCGGCGGATCGATGAAGATCGTGAAGGCGCTCAGCGAGAAGGCGATACTCGAGCATGTTGCGCGTCCAGCCGGGCTCACCCTCCACGACGCCGCCTACGGGGTACACGTGGTGGCGATATCGAATATGGTTCGCGCCATCAAAACCGTCTCGGTCGAGCGGGGCCGCGATCCGAAGGATTTCGTGTTGATGGCTTTCGGGGGAGCGGGGCCGATACACGCAGCCGAGGTTGCCCGCGCACTGCGTATCGGACGGGTTGTCATTCCGTCGGGTCCGGGCGTTTTCAGTGCCGCCGGTCTGTTGGGAGCGGAGATCGAGTTGCACAGTTGCCGCACGGTCGTTACTTACGAGCGCAAAAACGATCCGGCAGTGCTGCGCTCGGCGCTCGACGAGATGAAAAGGGATCTCGTGCAACGCCTGCACGACGAGGGCTTTGCCGAGCGTGATGTGATCGCGACGGCGAGCGTCGATATCTGCTATCGGGGCCAATCATCCGAACTGACGGTGCCGCTCAATAGTCTTGAGGTGACGGAGGCTACGCTGCGGGAAGCGATCGAGGCTTTCGAACACGAGTACGAGCGCACTTACGGCCATCGTGGCGACAACCAACACTTCGACATCGTCAACGCACGGATGGTGGCGACGGTACTGCGGCTGGGTCAAACCCAGGACATGCGGCAGCAGGAGCCCAAGTCATTGCAGGAACCGGAGTCGAGACAGGTCTACTTCGGTCCGGGCAAAGGACTCATGCAAACGCGCGTCGTGCCGCGATCCGCGCTCGCCAAGGGCACTGTGCCGGGACCTCTCATCGTTCAGGAATACGATTCGACGGTCGTGATACCACCCGACTGCGCGGCCTCCCTCGATGCTTACGGCAACATCGTGATCGATGTCGGTACTTGAGCGTCGCTGAAGCCGGTTACGCCCCGAGCGAAAACTTCTGGAACGTGTGGCAGTCCGCGGGCGCGTGGCCGCGGCTCACCGCGAAGGTCCACGTGACTTCGCTTACGTAGAGATCGTTCTTCGAATCCAGCGCGAGGCCGTGAGGCGCGGCGAAGCTGCCGGGTTCCGTCACCTGCGGCGTGCCCCAGCGCGCGAGGACCTTGCCGTTCTTGTCGTAGATGCTCATCCGCGCGTGAACCACTTTTTCCCTGGTAATCGGGCCGCGGCTGAAGGAGGTGTCGCCTTCGTGCCACGCGAGTTCCGTCACGTAGGCGCGGCCCAGGGAATCGAAGCAGAGGTGCGTGGGCCGCTGCGTGTCCGTCCACTCGCTCAGGAATTCGCCGTCGGGACTGAAGATCTGGATGCGGTCGCTCTCGCGGTCGCAGACGAAAACGCGCCCTTCGGCATCGACGGCGATACCGTGCGGCAGGTGGAACTGGCCGGGGCCCCGGCCCGGTTCGCCCCACGATCGCTGCAGTTGACCCGTGGCCGTAAATTTATGCACGCGCGCGTTGCCGTAGCCGTCGGTGATATAGATATCGCCCTTGGGGCCGATGGCGACATTGGTGGGGCGGTTGAAGGGGCCCGCGCCGCGCCTGATGCTTGCAGTGGTCTTGCCGTCATAACCCGTGTCGGAAGGCGTGTTCAGGACCCCCAGCGTCATCAGCAGCTTGCCCCCGGGCGTGAATTGACGCACGGTGTGCTGGCCGTCATCGGTGCAGAAGAGCGTGCCGTTGGGCGCGACGTAAATGCCGTGGGTGCGATACGAGAATTCGCCTTCGCCCCACGAGCGCTGGAAGTTGCCCTTCCGGTCGTAGATGATGACGGGATGGTCGCCGCGGCAGATGAGGTATACGCGGTCCTCGCCGTCAACCGCCACCCCCGCCACGTCGCGGTGAACGTAGCCCTTGGGCAGTTGCTCCCATCCCTCGACGACCGAATACTTGATCTGGTCCGACTGTGCCATGTGTGCCTCCCTGGGCCATGGATTGATGGATTACAGGGTTGATTATCGCGCAGGATTATCCCGATGTCGCGGCCAGTTTCAATCGCTGTGAGTCGATTCCGGCGTAGGATGGGTTGAGCGTTAGCGATACCCATCATTTCCCACGGTGGGTATCGGCGCTTGAGTGCCGCGAGCACCTCCGTGCTTGACTTGCTGCGCCTCGCGACTGCATGATTTGCCGCAACCTTGGTGGCGGAGAAGCAACTATGACAGCACGTTCGATTTGGATTGCGCCCCGCAGCGGCGCGGCTGTACGGCTTGCAGCTTGTGCAGTCGCAGCGGCCGCAACGTTCGCGAACGGTGCAATCGCGCAGTCCTATCCCGCGAAACCGATCAGACTCGTGGTGCCGTACGCGCCGGGCGGCGGCGTCGACATCATCGCGCGGGCAACGGCGCAGGAACTCGCCAAGCGCTTAAGCCAGCAGATCATCGTCGATAACAGGACCGGCGCGGGAGGCAACGTCGGCTCGGACGCCGTCGCGAAGGCGCCGCCGGATGGTTACACCTTGTTGATGGCGTCACCTGCCAACACGATCAATCCGAGCCTGTATACGAACATGCCGTATGACCCGTTGCGCGATCTGATCCCGATCGCGCTGATAGGCTCCGTGCCCTCGGTGTTGGTCGCCAATCCCTCCCTCCCGGTGCAAGGCATCAAGCAACTGATCGCACTCGCCAAGGCGAAGCCCGGTGCGCTCACCTACGGCTCGGGTGGCAGCGGCTCGACGGAACATCTCGCCGGCGAAATGTTCAAGTCCTTCGCGCGCATCGATCTCCTGCACGTTCCGTACAAGGGTGGCGCGCAGGTGATGATCGACCTCATGGGCGGACACGTCGCGCTCATGTTCAGCAACCAGTTGGGTGTCCTGCCGCACATCAAAGCCGGCAAGTTGAAAGCGCTGGGCGTCGCAAGCGCCGGGCGTTCGACTGCGCTGCCGGACGTGCCGACATTTGCGGAAGCGGGATTTCCCGATTTCAAAGTCTCGGTGTGGTGGGGCGTCATGGGGCCCGCCGCAATGCCGAAAGAAATCGTGAACCAGCTCAATCGCGAAATCGTCGCGGGATTGGGGTCGCAGGAGATGAAGGAGCGGCTGCAAACGATGAGCGCGCAACCGATCGGCGGCACGTCTGAGCAGTTTGCGGTGTTTTTCGCGGCCGAGACGAAACGCTGGGCGCCGATCGTGAAAGCTTCGGGAGCGAAGGCTGATTGAGCCTGCACTGCGTGCTTCGCCATGGCGATGATGCCGGGAGACGGATGGATAACGAAATGAACGAGAGCAAACCGGGCATAGGCCAACCCGTACGCCGCAAGGAGGATGCGCGGCTGATCACGGGTCGCGGCTGTTTCAGTGACGACGTGAATCTGCCGGATCAGGCGTACGCGGTGATGGTGCGCTCGCCGCATGCGCATGCGCGCATCGGCGCGATCGATCCGGCCGCGGCGCTGGCTGTGCCCGGGGTGCTCGCGGTTTTGACCGGCGCGGATTGTCTGGCCGACGGCCTGCGCCCGATTCCGCATTCGCCGTTTCCCAACACCCCGCCCGACATCCGCTTGCGCAACCGCGACGGCACCGAGTCGTTTATCGCGCCGCACTTCGTGCTGCCGGCCGACAAGGCCCGCTTCGTCGGCGAGGCGGTTGCGATGGTCGTGGCGAATTCCGTGCATGCGGCCAAGGACGGCGCCGAGCGCGTGGCGATCGATTACGAAGTGTTGGCGGCGGTGACGGATTCCACTGCCGCGGCAATGCCGGATGCGCCGCGGATATGGGAGGAGACGGCGTCGAATGTCTGCATGGATGCCGATGTCGGTGATAGCGCCGCCACCACGGCAGCGTTCGCCCGCGCGCAGCACGTCGTCCGTCTCGAAACCCGGATCGCGCGCGTGACGGGCGTTCCCATGGAGCCGCGTGCCGCGGTCGGCTGTTTCGACAGTTCGACCGCGCGTTACACACTCTACGCCGGCGGTGGTGGTGTGGTGCGGCATAAACGCGACCTGACCATCGTCCTTGGCGTGCCCGAGGACGCGGTGCGCGTGGTGGCGCGCGACGTCGGCGGCAACTTCGGCACGCGCAACCCGCTCTATCCGGAGTTTGCGCTCGTAGTGTGGGCGGCGCGGCGCATCGGCCGTCCGGTCAAATGGACGTGCGAGCGCCAGGAGTCCTTTCTAAGCGATTACCAGGGCCGCGATCTGGCCGTGACTGCGGAACTCGCGCTCGATGCGCAAGGCAACATCCTCGGCCTGCGCGGCTCCGCGCTGAGCAATCTCGGGGCGCACACGATAACGTTCACACCGCTCACCAAGTCCATCGAGACCGTGCCCAGCATCTATCGCATACCTGCCGCGTATTTTCGCGCGCGCGCGACGTTGAGCAACGTTTCTCCCCTGACGGCCTATCGCAGCTCCGGCCGGCCCGAGGCGATGTTCGTGATCGAACGGCTGATCGACCTCGCAGCGCGCGAGCACGGTTTCGATCGCGTCGAGTTGCGGCGCCGCAATCTGGTTCCCGAGTCCGCCATGCCGTACGCCAACGGGCTGGGGCTCATCTATGACAGCGGTGCGTACGAACAGGTGATGGATGCAGCGCTGAAACTGGGCGACTGGAACGGGTTCGCCGCGCGCCGCGCCGAGGCACACAGCCGCGGCAGGCTGCGCGGCATCGGCATCGCCGGCTACGTCGAGATGGCATCCGGCAATCCGCGCGAGCGGGCCGAGATCACAGTGCGTCCCGCTGGCCGTGTCGACGTCGTCATCGGCACGATGGCGAGCGGCCAGGGCCATGAAACGAGTTTCGCTCAACTCCTCGTCGACTGGCTCGGCGTCCCGTTCGACAGCGTGCAACTTATCACCGGCGACACCGATATCGTACCGGTGGGCGGCGGCTCGCATTCGGGACGCTCGATGCGGCTCGCGGGCATTACCATGGGCAAAGCTTCCAAATCCATCGTCGAGCAGGGCCGCAGAATCGCGTCATGCATGCTGGAAGCGGCGGAGACCGACATCGAATTCAGTGCCGGGCGCTTCACGGTCAAGGGCACCGACCATTCGGTTGGCATCTTCGAGGTCGCGGCCGCTGCGCTCGAACGCGACGACGTGCCCGCGGAACTGCGCAAGCCGCTCGCCGCCGAGTGCGACGAAACGGTCCGCATTCCCGCCATTCCCTACGGCTGCCATGTGTGTGAAGTCGAAGTCGATCCGGATACCGGACTGGTGGAAGTCGCGCGTTACGCCGCGGTCGATGACGTCGGCCACGCGGTGAATCCTCTCATCCTGCACGGACAGGCGCACGGCAGCATCCTGCAAGGCCTCGGACAGGCGCTTTCCGAGCACTGCCATTACGACCCCGGCAGCGGCCAGTTGCTGTCGGCCTCGTTTCTCGATTACGCGCTGCCGCGGTCGACAACAATGCGCTCGTGCGCAACCGAGATCAGCGAGGTGCCGTCGCCGACCAATCCGCTCGGCGTGCGCGCAGGCGGCGAAGGCGGTACGGCGCCTGCGCCTGCCGCGACCGCCAACGCGGTGGTGGACGCACTTGCGGAGTTCGGCGTCAGGCACCTCGAGCTGCCGATGACGCCCGGCAGGGTATGGCGTATCGTTAACGCGGCGCGCGGCGCCGCGACCGAATAATCGCAGGGAAGCTTATGAAACCTCTTGATGCTGTCGTGGTCTGCGGTGTGCTGCTTGCCGGCCTTGGCGTCGCGTGCGCAGCACACGCTCAGGCTGCCAACGCGGCAACGCCGTTCCCGGCCAAATCGGTGCGCTGGGTTGTGCCTTTTCCACCGGGCGGGATCACCGACGTGGTCGCCCGCCTGGTCGGCCAGAAGATGAGCGAGACCTGGGGACAGCCGGTGGTGATCGACAATCGCGCTGGCGCCACCGGCGCCATCGGCTCGGAACTGGTCGCAAGAGCGCCGGCCGACGGTTACACGATCCTGATGGGCGCCGGGTCCACCCACGCCGTCGCCCCGGCGGTCAATCCCAGGCTGTCATACAACAACATCACGGACTTCGCGGCGGTGTCGCTGGTCATCGTCTATCCGAACATGCTGGTGGTGCATCCTTCGGTTGCCGCGAAAACAGTCCCCGAATTTATCGCGCTGCTCAAGGCCAACCCCCGCAAGTACAACTTTTCGAGCACGGGCAACGGCGGGGTGGTGCATCTCACCGCCGAGTTGTTCAAGTCGATGACCGGGACCGACATGACGCACGTCCCTTACAAAGGCAGCGGACCGGCGATGAACGACCTGCTGGCCGGCCAGATTCAGTGCGCATTCGATAATATGACGACGGTATTGCCCTACGCGCAATCCGGCCGCATGCGGGCACTTGGCGTAACCAGCCTGGAGCGCAATGCGGCAGCGCCCGAGGTGCCCGCCATCGCCGAATTCGTGCCGGGATTCGAAGCCAATTCCTGGCTCGGAATTTTCGCGCCGGCGAAAACCCCGCCCGCGGTTCTCTACAAGCTCTCAGCGGAGACCCGGCGCGTCATTCTGCTGCCCGAACTGAAGCAGAAAATGGCCGAACTCGGCGCGACTTCGGTCGGCAGTTCGCCCGCGGAGTTTGCCGCGTTCGTGAAGAACGACACCGACAAGTGGCGCCGGGTCGTAAAAGCGGCCCGCATCGTGGTTGACTGATGGAGAAGATATGCTGCGCAAAATATGGATATCCGCAAAGTGAAAAAACGTCTGACATTGCTGACAAGTCTTGTGCTGTGTGCGCTGTGCGTCCCCATCGCGCAGGCGGCCACCGCGGAAAATTATCCGGCGCGGCCGATCCGCATCGTGGTGCCGACCGGCGCGGGCGGGATTACCGATATCCTTGCCCGCATCGTTGGCCAAAGGCTCGGCGAAGGTTTGGGCCAACCAGTGATCGTGGACAACCGGCCGGGCGCGAGCGGCATCGTCGGCTCCGATATCGTTGCCAAGTCCACGCCCGATGGGTACACGCTGCTCATGGTGTACCCATCTCATCCGGTGAATCCGAGCCTGCATGCCAAGATGCCTTACGACACCGTAAGGGATTTCGCGCCGATCACCATGGTGAGCGCGGTGACGCTGGTCTTGATCGTCAATGCCGCGTTTCCTGCCAAGAATTTACAGGAACTGATCGCGATGGCGAAGGAGCAACCCGGCCGGCTCAACTACGGCAGCGTCGGCAGCGGCAGCCTCGGCCATCTTGGCGCGGAATTGTTTCGCTCGCTCGCCCGCGTGAACCTCACTCATGTCGCCTACAAGGGCGCGCCGCAGGTGACGACGGCGCTGCTGTCGGGCGAGGTCTCCATCTTTTTCGATACGCCGATCACGGTGCTGCCGCAGGTGAAGGCCGGCAAGATACGCGCGCTCGGGGTGAGCACCAAGACGCGGCTCGCGGTGCTGCCCGATGTGCCGCCGATCGCGGATGCGGTCCCCGGCTATGAAGTGCTCGGCTGGAACGGGATCCTTGCACCGGCTGGAACCCCGCAAGCGATCATCGAGCGCGTGAACGCGGAGACCGTCAAGGTGTTGCGCACACCGGCAGTGATCGCGCTGCTTGCGACACATGGCGTTGACCCGATCGGCAATACCCCACAGCAATTCAGCGCGATCGTTCGCGCCGATCTGGGAAAGTGGGCAAAAGTGATCAAGGAAGCCGGAATCAAAGCGGACTGAATGGGATAACAAAGGAGAACGTAACATGCAACGCAAAGACATCAAGGTTAACTCCAGCGGCGGTGGCAAGTTCGATTGCTACCTGGTGACGCCCGACGCCAAGGGCAAGGTGCCGGCCATCGTGCTCGCCTCCGCCATTCACGGCGTGGATGCGGATCTGCGCGCGATCGCGGACGAGTTCGCCGCGGCCGGCTACATCGCGGCGGCGCCCGATTTATTTTCGCGTTCGGTGCCCGGCCCTCTCGCGCGCGGGGACGAGCGTTCCACTCCGCGCGGGCAGCCGCGTCTCGAGAAAATCAAGGCGGGCGAAGCCGACATGGCGGACACGCTCGCCGAGGTGCGCAAGCTGCCGCAATTCAACGGGCGCGCGGTCGCGATGGGCTTTTGCTACGGCGGCCCCTACGCGATCCTGGGACCGAAGCGCGGTGGCTACGACGCGGGCATTTCCTGCCACGGCACGCAACTCGGCGACTATATCAAGGAGCTCGACGGCGTTACCAGGCCGGTCTGCATCATCTGGGGCGACCAGGACCACGCGGCGCCGCCGGAAGTGCAGGCCATGTATCGTGCCGTGCCGGCACGCATGAAGAACGTGGAAGTGCACATCTTCCCGGGCGTGCTGCACGGCTACATGATGCCGGGCGGCGGCAAGGCCTACGACCAGAAAACGCGCGATTTCTCGATGGAACGCGCGCTCTCGCTCCTGCGCGCGCTGCGCCACGACGCGCGGGTTGCGTGACGCGCCTGAACTCGATGATTCGAAGGATGGGTTGAACGCAGCGATACCCATCATGCAATCCATCGTCACCCCGGCGCAGGCCGGAATGACGAGGTTACCGGTAACGCGCCAAATTTCGACACACTGATAATTTCCAATGAGGAGAAGAGTTAATGCCTAGCCCCAAACGATCGAAAGTCGGCAAACCCCACCTCGCGCGCGACAATCAGAAGTGGGTGTACGACTGGGTCATCAAGGAGACCGGCAAGGTCTTTCATTTCCAGTCCGATGGCCGCGGCCGGCTGCCGCGCAGCGTGCGCAGCCACGACATGATCAGCAAACACATGGGGTTGTCGGCAAGCAGGCTGGAGCGGTTGGCGCAGGCCGAGGCCGCGGCTGGCCACCGCGAGACGGCGATGGAACTCTACTTCCAGGCGACGCTGCAGTACCACGACGCCCAGCACACCGTGTTCGAAGTCAACGACGAAAAGCGCTTCCTGCACGGCGGCCTGATGCGGTGTTACGACAAGGTCCGCGAGTATGCGCCGTACCGCATCGAGCACGTTGACGTTCCCTGGAACGGCACCGTGGTGTCGGGTAACCTGCATCTTGTGCCTGGCGATGCGCCCAAGCCGCTCATCTTCTACGTGCCCGGCTGCGATCAGACCAAGGAAGCGTGGCCGCATCCCTATTACAACCAGGCGCTGCAGCGCGGTATGCACGCGTTCTCGTTCGACGGTCCGGGCCAGGGCGAAAGCAACCTGCGCCGCATTCGCCTCACGGCGGACAACTACGAGAGCGCCACCAGTGCGGTCCTCGACTACCTGCTCAAGCGGCCCGAAATCGATCCGAAGAAAGTCGGCGTCTACGCGCTGAGTTTCGGCTCGTACTGGGGCATGCGCATTGCGTCCTCGGAGCGCCGCCTGTGTGCCGTGGCTGCGCCGTGGTCGTCGTTTGTCGATAACTACTATCTGTTGTCCGAAGAATCGCCGCGCTACAAGCAGCTGTTCGCCTTCCTCACTCAGTCCAAGAGCGAAGCGGAACTCGACCAGGTCGTAGCCGAGATGACGATGGAGGGACGCATGGACAAGATCACCTGTCCCACGCTGCTGGTGTCGGGCGAGTTCGATCCGCGCGGCCCGCTCGAGGAGGTCTACCGCCTCTTCGATCAGATGAAGGCGCCCGCGGAGCTATGGGTAATGCCTGATCAGCATCACAACAACTCGGTGACGGGCGCCGCGCGCAATGCAGTCTGGGAATCGGACATGCATGCGTTTGTGTGCGACTGGCTGCGAGAGCGCTTCAACGGCGTGCCGGTGAAGCATCCCGGCAAGGTGCTCTACCTCGATCAATCGGGAGCAGGCCCCAACAGCCCGTCGGTCAGCCTGAAGCGCAGGTGGTTTGAATAGCTCAATAGTGCGATTCGAAATTCACGCCGTCCATTTTGACGAGTTCTTCGAGCTCGATGTAGGAGCGCTTGGTGTCACGGTCGACTGTGAACTGCATGCGCTTGTGACCGGGTGTGGTGGCGCGGATCGACAATAACTGCAGCCCCTCCTTGACCTGCCATTCGTGCGAACCGGCGAGCCCGGCGGGCGCGTAGATCGCGGTACCGGGACCGACGTCGTATTCCTTGCCATAGTAATCCCGGACGGTGGCGTGTCCCGACACGACGTAATAGAAAACCTCGATCGCGTGCCAGTGCAGGTGCTCGTGGGTGTTCGCTTCGAAGGTGGCCACCGCGACGCGAATGCGTTCGCTCGGATGCTCCGGGATTCCGATCAGTGGTTTCAGCGTCTGCCCCTGAACCACGCCGGGTTGGTCTTTTATCTGCGCCTTGTTGTACACCTGCAGCGTCGATTCCATGTCCATCTCGTATCCTCCGGTTGCGACAGGAAAATATTCTCCTGTACCCGTTCCTACACTGCCACAGGTGATAGGCGGCGTCAAAAACGCAACCGCGGATATAATACGAACTTCCGGCCCCGGACACTTGAGGAGCGCGACCATGAGGCACACCACGCAGTGCACATTGCTGGCCATTGCTTGCCTGGCAGCGGCAGCCGGCGCATATGCCCAGTCCGCGGAGAGCTACCCGGCGCGGCCGGTGCGCATGCTCATCCCGTTCGCGCCCGGCGGCGCCTCGGACTTCGTCGGGCGCATCCTGCAGCCGAAGCTGAGTGACGTGCTGGGGCAGCAGGTCGTGGTGGACAACCGCACCGGCGCATCCGGCAACGTCGGCGTCGAGATCGCCGCGCGGGCCAATCCCGATGGCTACACCCTATTTCTCGGTAATGTCGGCACCATGGCGATCAATCCGAGCATCTTCCCGAAATTTCCGGTCAGGCCGGTGCGCGACTTCCTCGGCATCACCCTCGTTGTGGACGTGCCGGGATGCTTTGCCGTGCATGCCTCAGTGCCGGCTGCGACGGTCAAGGAGTTCATCGATTACGCGAAAACCCGCCCGGGACAGCTCAACTACGGTTCCGCCGGCGCCGGCAGCAACACGCGCCTCGCCTTCGAATTTTTCATGCACAAGACCGGCATCAGTCTCGTACACATCCCCTACAAGGGCGGCGCCGGGCCGGCGACCCTCGCGGTTCTCGGCGGCGAGGTCGCGGCGGTCATGCTGTCGGTCGCCTCGTTCATCCCGCACGTCAAGGGCGGCAAGGTCAAGGTGCTCGCCGTCATCGCTCCCATGCGGGTCCCGCAACTTGCCGATACGCCGACGATGGTGGAATCGGGATTCCCCGAGCTGATGCTCGGTTCGTGGCAGGGGATATCCGTGCCGGCCGGCACCCCGCGCGCGATCGTGAAAAGACTGTATCCGGCCATCATCAAGACGATGAACGATCCTGAAACGGTCAAACGCCTGAATACGGGTGGTGCGAACGTGGTTACCAGCAAGTCCCCGGAAGAGTTCGCGGCGTTTCTGCGAACCCAAAACGAATTCTGGGCGAAAATGGTGAAGCAAACCGGAGCGGTTGCCGAATGATAGGCATACGCCAGTGAATGCGCAGCAATCGTATCGCCCCTGCCTCACCCGGCAAAGGAAAATCCATGCCTGATCAAGCGCAGAAGTTTCGGTTTTTGTTGATCCAGGCATTCCACCTGCCGGAGACTTCCCCGTATCTTCACCGGACAGTGGAAGGGCCCAAGGAAACGCGGCTGATGAATTACGACAACATCAGGCCTTTGCTCGAGGACGTGGAATGGGATCTGCATCGCGGCCCGCGCGCCCCCTATGGCGACTGGCCGGTCGAAACCCGCGAGGAGTTCTGTCTGGTGGCGGCTGGCCGTCTGCCGATCGTGCGCGAGGCCTGTGCAAGCGGCAAGTACAACGCCATCGTGCTGCTCGGCGGCGGCGAACCCGGCTTTCTGGAGTCTCGGGAGATTGCGCGGGGTTACGGTATTCCGGTGACCGCCTGTGCCTACTCGCAGATGCACGTTGCTTCGATGCTGGGCAACAAGTTCAGCGTGATCGATCTGGCCGAGAACCACAACATGTATTACTACAATCTTGTGGTTCAGCACCACTTCACCGGGCGCTGCGCCTCGATCCGCAACGTCAACTTTCCGCTGCCGCGTCCGCCCTACACGGGGGAGCCTTCCGTGCGGGTCGAGAAAGAGCAGGCCCTGCGCGGCGAGAAATCCGCCATGCTCGAAGCGGCGGTCAGCGAAGCGGTGGCGGCGATCGAAGACGACGGCGCCGAAGTCATCACGTTCGGCTGTTCGGCCACCTTCTGGATGCAGCCGTTTTTGCAGAAGCGTCTCAACGACATGGGCTGGGAGATACCGGTGCTGGAAGGATACAGCTGTGCCATCACGCTGGCGAAGGCAATGGTCAGCCTGGGAGTCGATGCGAGCGGACTGACGTTTCCGGGCGATCGTCCGAAAAAGTGGCGCCGGAAAAAAGTTTTCTAGCAGCAAAACCGGCTGACAATTCAAAAAGCCCGCAGTAGGTCAGGTTGCCGCATTGGCGGCTACCTGACGTCACGCGGATGTCGGGGAACGCTGCGCGTACCCCGACCTACGTCTAATCCGACAAACTCCTAACGAGGCAGCAAGAAGGCGGGGTCAGATTCCCAGGTAGTTGGACTTGACTTCTTCGTTGGCCCAGAGCACTTGCGGATCGGCGGAATAAACTACCCGGCCCTTGCTCAGCACGTGCACGTAATCGACCAGCTTGATGGCGAGGGAGGCGTTTTGCTCGACCAGCAGAATGGAGAGACCTTCCTCTTTCAGCTTTCCGACCGCTTCCCACACCCCCTGGATGACGATGGGCGCGAGCCCCTCGGATGGCTCGTCCATGATCAGGCAGTCCGGGTTGGTCATTAGCGCGCGGCCGATAGCCAGCATCTGCTGCTCGCCCCCCGAAAGTGTCCTGGCTCGTTGCGCGCGCCTTTCCTTCAAGCGCGGGAACAGCGCGAACACCTGCTCCAGGTTCCAGCGGTGGCGGTTGAAGCTGCGCCCGGCGACCCTGAGGTTTTCTTCCACGCTCAGCGAAGGAAAGACGCGGCGGCCCTGAGGCACCAGACCGATTCCCATACGCACCGTTTCGAATGAGGAAGACTGCGTGATGTCCACCCCCTTGAATAGAATCTTTCCCCGGCGCGGAGGGGTGAAACCGACAATCGAGTTTACGAGCGTGGTCTTGCCCACGCCATTGCGTCCGAGCAGCCCCAGGATCTGTCCTTCCTCGACTTTCAGGGACAGCCCCTGAAGAACATAGGCGTCGCCGTAATAGGTGTGTATGTCCTGGACTTCCAGTATCGTCATGAATCAGCCCGTCCCCAGGTAGATCTTCCGCACCCTGTCGCTGTGGCGGATCTGGTGCGTCGTCCCAGCCTCTACCACCTCGCCGAAATGCAGGACAGAAATATGATCCACGACGTCGAACACCACGTCCATGTCGTGCTCGATCAGCAGTATGGCCAGGCCGGGATCGAGCCTCTTGAGAAACTCCGCCATCTCGCGGGATTCGCCCGATGCCAGTCCGGCGGCAGGCTCGTCCAGGAGCAATAACTTCGGGTCGCTGGCGAGCCCGAGCACAATTTCGACCTGGCGTTGCTCGCCGTGCGAGAGGTTGCGGACCTCTACGCTCTTGCGGTCCGCGTAGCCGACATCCTCCAGTAGCCGGTTGGCCTTTTCATGCAGGTCGCGATAGGAGGAAAGCATCCGCCACATTACGAACTTCATCTTGCGCAGGCCCGCGATGGCCAGCAGCACGTTGTCGAAAACCGTCAGCTTCGGAAACAGGCTGGTGATCTGGAAAGTCCGCGCCATGCCGAGCGCGGTCCGCCGGTGGCTCGGCCAGCCCGTGACGTCCTGACCAAACAGCAGCACCTGGCCCGCCGTCGCAGGCAGGACGCCGGTGATGACGTTGAAGAGCGTTGTCTTTCCCGCGCCGTTCGGGCCGATGAGTGCCCTGCGGTCTCCCGCAAAGACCCGCAGATTGACGTTGCGAACGGCATCGAGGCCGCCAAAACTCTTGGACAGGCCTTGCAGTTCGAGTACGGGGGAGCCCCCGCGGTGTTCCGCTTCCTCGACCACTCTTAGGCGCTCTTGATCCCTGCTGGGCAGAAACGAACCGGAGTCCTTCGGCAGGGCCCCGGCATTCGTCAGTTCGCTAATCGCAGTACTTGCAGGGCGGATAGTCCCGGCTGTAGACCGGCTGCTTCAGGAATTCCGTCTTGCCGTATTTCCAGAACTGGCTCACGTTCGGGTAAGTCTTGATCACGGTGTTCCAGAGTTCCTCTTTCTCATAACCGAACATTTTCTTTTTCTCGACCTTCTTGATGTAAATGTTTTGAACCGGGTTCTTCATCTCGTCCAGGCGGACGGGGCCGCGCACCGCATCAAGTTTAAGTTTCGAGAGCATCTCGATGAACTTCTCCGTGCCAGGCCACTTGCCTTTGGTCTGCTTGAGAACTTCGTGGATCATCTGGGCCGTCGTGTAGTTGCCCTCCGAGTAGTACGAGGGAACCTTGCCGTACTTCTCGCGGTATTTTTTCACGAAGGCCGCGTTCTTCGGAGTGTCCAGCGCGGCGCTGTAATGCAGCGTGGAGACATGACCGATGACCTCGTCGCCCATGGCGGGAAGCGTGAATTCATCATAGCTGGTGCCGCCGCCGATCACAGGCTTCTTGTTACCTGCGTCGGCCAACTGCTTGGGAAACTGCAGCGACATGGGTCCCGCCATGAGCGTAAATATCGCGTCCGAGTCCTTCTTGAGGGTCGGAATGTAAGGCCCGAAGTCCTGGGTCCCCAGCGGCGGCCAGATTTTTTGAATGATCTTGCCCCCGCAGCTTTCGAAGGCCTTTTGAAACCCGCCCACGACTTCATAGCCGAAGGCAAAGTCGGCGGCGATCGTCACGATGCGCTTGTACCCCTGCTCGCAGGCCCACTCGCCGAAGGGATGGCTGGGTTGCGAACTCGTCCAGCCGGTCCGGATTACAAAGGGATACTTGGCGCTGTCCCGTTGCGTGAGATCATCTGCGGCCGGGGTGGAGGCAATGTAGATTACCTTGAGCCGCGTGCTGACCGGCGCCAGCGCGTAGCCCGTCGAGGCCAACAGACCGCCGACCAGCATATGCACCTTGTCCTGGAGCGCGAGTTTTTCAGCCTTGCGGACACCGACCGGCGGTTTGGCTTCGTCGTCCTCCACAATGAACTTCACCTTGGCGCCCGCGAAGCTGCCGCCGACCTCGTCGAGGTACATCTGGAAGCCGTTGCTCATATCCTTGCCGACCTGGGCGAAACCACCCGTCAGCGGCGCGATGAAGCCGATACGCAACTCTTCCGCGGCAGTCGCTGCCTGGCTCACGCCCATTCCCAATGCCAGACAACCTGCCGCCATTTTCCAGCCCAGCCTTCCCTTGAGTCTGTGTAACATGGCCTACCTCCAGTAATTATTAAGAAGCGGATTCCGGTTTCTTCGTCTCTGCAGGGCTGCGCGACAGTGCGCGCCGGCGGCGAATTCGCTCCGGAATGCCCATCAAGCCGCCCGGGAGATAAAGAATCGTCAGCACATAAACTCCACCCAACACATACTGCCACCACGGGACGACCGTGCTGAGATAATCCCGCAGAAAAACGACAACGCCGGCGCCGATGGCCCCGCCCACGAGCGTGCCGGGCCCGCCCAGGACCACCATCAGCAGCGCGTCCACCGAAGTGGCCAGAATCACGACCTGGGGACTGACGTTGCCGCTCAGGTGCGCCCACAATACCCCGGCCAGCCCGCCGAACCCCCCGGCAATGATGAAAGCGATGTATTTGTGCAGCCAGGTGTTGTAGCCGAGGACACGCATCCGGAGTTCGCGCTCCCGGATTCCCACCAGACTTCGCCCGAACGGAGACCTGACCAGGATATACAGCATCACCAGCGACATGACGAAGAAACCGAGGACCACGTAGAAGTAGGTGACGCCGTCCGCCAACTGGATTCCGAATTCGGGCCGAGCCGGCAAGTTGATGCCGTTATCGCCGCCGGTCATGGAATTCCACCGGTAGGCGAGCCCCCACACGCACATGCCGAGCGCGAGCGTGATCATCAGGAAATACACGCCGGTTGCGCGGATCGCGAACAGGCCGAAAAGCGCGGCGGTGGCTGCTCCGATCAGTATGCCCAACATCACCACCACCCAGAAACTCCAGCCCAGCCCGAAGTCGTAGTGAGTCGCCAGAATCGCCGTCAGGTAAGCGCCCATTCCCAGGTAAGCCGCCTGACCCAGCGAAGGTAATCCGGTAAAACCGAGCAGGATGTCGAGACTCATCGCGAGGATGCCCAGTATCAGCGCCTGGGTGATCAGCAGGATCAGGTACGAGCCGGCATAAGGGGTAAGCACAGCAAGCGCCAGCAAGGCCACCGTGACGGTCAGGATTTTTGCCCGGTGGTTCATATCGCTTGCATCACTCCCTTCCAAAAAGCCCGGTCGGTTTCACCGCCAGGATCAACACCATCGGTGCGTAGAGAGTGAAATAGGAAACCTCCGGGAAAAGCGCTTTCCCGAAATTGTCGGCGAGCCCGACGATCAGGCTGCCCACGGCCGCCCCCGTCAGGCTTCCCATACCGCCAATGATCACCACCGCGAAGGCGATAGGCAGGATCTCGAAGTCCAGACCCGGATAAATTCCGAGGAAACCGCCCCCGATCACGCCAGCCAGGGCCGCAAGGAATGCACCCAAAGCAAAAATGAACATGGAAATCCGGGAAGTATCGATACCCACGCCGCGAGCCATCTCCGAATCGTCCACGGCCGCGCGGATCATGGCGCCCGCGCGCGTTTTCTCCATCACCAGCCACAGGATCAAGCCCAGCACGACCGCCATGCTGATCATGAAAATCCGGTACACCGGCAAATGAAGTCCGCCGATGACCGTACTCCCCCGCAACATGTCGGGCGGGATAATGTCCAGGTTGTTTCCGCCCCAGATGTCCAGAGCCGCCTGCTGAAACAGAAACGCAAAGCCCACCGTCAACAACACCTGCCGCAGCGGATCAAAGCCCAGAGGCCGCAGAAAAACCCGCTCCATGACCAGGCCCACCATGGCGACGAGCAAGGCAGCCACCGGGACCGCAAGTACCCACGACCCCGTCGTCCTGATCACCGACAGCGCGACATAACCCCCCAGGAGAAAATAGGCGCCATGCGAGAGATTGACGATACGCATGACCCCGAAAATCAGGGTAAGGCCGCTGGCCAGCAGGAACAAAAGCGCGCCGTAGGAAATGCCGTTGAACGACTGGATCAGCCAGAACTGAGCATTCATTGTGTAGTGTGTGCCACATCGATCACGATGTTGCCGATCACGGTGCCCGACTCCTGTGCCTCATGCGCAGCCGCGGTCTGGTCGAGTGCAAAACGCGCGCCGATATTATGCTGCAAAAGCCCCGCGCCGAGTATGGCATCGAGATCCGTCAGCGCCTGCGTGCGCGCCGCCGGCGGCAGGATGTAAACGAACACGAGGTCGATGCCCAAGCCGCGCGTCATCATCGGATAATACGGCAGGCTCGGCTCGGGCACGCGCGTCGATGCGTAGGCCGCAATCGCGCCGTTCGGCTTGAGCATCTTGACGCTCGCCGGCAGGTTCGCGCCGAAGTCGACTTCGACGATGTGGTCGACTCCTGCGCCGCCGGTGATTTCCAGGACGCGCGCGGCGACATCCTCGTGCCGGTAGTCGACGACTTCATCCGCACCGGCGCCGCCCGCCAGCGCGGCCTTGGGCTTCGAACTTGCCGTGGCGACGACTCGCGCGCCGGCCCATTTGGCGATTTGCACGGCGTAATGACCGACTGCGCCCGCGCCGCCGGTAACCAGCACGGTTTTGCCGCGCACCTCGCCGCGCGAGAACACCGCGCGGTGCGCAGTCATCGCCGGAATTCCCAGGTTCGCGCCGGCCGCGAAATCGATGTTATCCGGCAGGCGGCACGCCAGCGCCTGGGGCACGCAGCAGAATTCCGCGCAGGTGCCGTAAGCGCGCTGCCATTGCGCGTTGTAGAGCCACACGCGCTCGCCGACGCGTGTCTTCGGCACGCCATCGCCAACCGCATCGATCACACCCGCGCCGTCGCTGTGCGGAATGACGCGCGGCACCCGGATCGCCTGCCCGAGGTTGCCGATGCGGCGTTTGACGTCCGACGGGTTGACCCCGGAGGTGTGGATGCGGACGCGCACTTCGCCGTCGCCCGGCTGCGGATCGGGCAGTTCGCCGACCTTGATTACTTCGCGGGCCGGGCCGTTTTTCTCATACCACGCTGCGCGCATGAATTTTCCTTCCCAGGGTGCGCTAATTTGACGCGGCGTGCCGCGCATGTCAACTAAGCGCGTCAGAACGGATTGCTGAAACCAGCCGTTGTAGCCGAAGCCGGGAATCGTTTCCGCGAACTCGCGTGGTGCGCGATCCGGGTGTCGTGACTACTGGCCCGCTGACTGATGACAGCACGGGTATTTTCGGGTATGTTGAAAGCGAATTCCTTCGCAACCGGCTCACGGCGATCCGTGCCGGGTCCGCCACGCAGCATTGCTTCCATCAACCAGAGGATACACCCATCATGATTTACAACGATCGCGGATTGTCCGAAGAGCAGCGCCTGATGCGCGACGCCTGCCGCGCCTTCGTCAACGATTTCGTCACGCCTTTCATCCGCAACAACTGGCAGCGCGAGTGGAGCATGGATCCGAAGGACCGCCTGCCTCCCGAAATCCTCGAGCAGGCCCACAAGATCGGCATTCGCACGCTCGGCGTGCCGGAGGAATTCGGCGGCACGCCGATCGATCCGAAAACCGAAGTGCAGACTTTCGCGATGATTTCCGAGGAAATCTCGCGCGGCGATGCCGGCCTTTCGGACAAGCTGGTGCAGATCTGGAAGGTTTCGGTGTTGTTGCGCAATATCGCGCCGCGCCATCTGCAGGAACTCTGGTTTCCGCGCATCGCGCAAGACCCGAGTTTCCTGCTGTCGCACTGCCTGACCGAGCCGCGCGGCGCCTCTGACCGCTGGCTGCCGTACGACGTGCCCGAAGCGATGATGCAGACCCGCGCCGAGCTGAAAGGCGACAAGTGGGTGATCAACGGCCGCAAGCAGTTCATCAGCAACGGCTACGATGCCAAGCTCTATGTCGTCTATGCGACCACCAAGCCGGGTGCGGGCATGACCAAAGGCACGTCGAGCTTTCTGGTGCCGCGCGACACGCCGGGGCTGACCGTCGCGCGTTGCAACGAGACCCTTGGCGGACGCTTCATGAACAACGGCGAAATCGTGTTCGAGGACTGCGCGGTGCCGAAGGACCACTGCCTGGTCGAGAACATTGCGCTGTCCAAGGCGGGCGTCTATTTCCGCCCCGGCAAGATCATCCAGGCGTCGAAGAACCTCGGCATCGGCGTCGCCGCGTTCGAGAAGACCGCGGAATACGTGCAGAACTACGTGCAGGGCGGACGCATCCTGATCAAGCACCAGGCGGTCGCGATCAGGCTCGCGGAAATGGCGACCAAGATCTGCGCCGTGCGTTCGCTGCTCAACGAAGCATCGCGCGCGGTCGACGAGGGCGCGCCCGACGCCGAGCAGCTCGTCAACATGGTCAAGCTGTTTGCATCGGAGGAAGTGTTCAAGGTGTGCCAGCACGCGGTGGAACTGCACGGCGGCAACGGCATCATGCTCGACTTCGGCATCGAAAAACATCTGCGGGATGCCGCGGTGTTCCTGCACATGGACGCGACCGTGGACATTTCGAAGTTCAAGATCGTGAAGTGCATGTTTCCCGACACGGCGGGCATTTACGCCGGACCGGAGAAATAAGCCGGCTTGCGGGAGCTATCGCGCGGCGAGCTTGACAGCGGTTTCCGCGAGCCGCCTGCCGAGCGCGATGCAAAGTTTCTTTTCTTCCGCGCTGAGCGCGCGGTCGCTCGCCGCGCCGGCGACGTGACTCGCGCCGTAAGGCGTGCCGCCACTCGCCGTCGAGATCAGTTCCGGCTCGGTGTAGGGCAAGCCGAGCAGTATCATGCCGTGGTGTAGCAGCGGCAACATCATCGAGAGCAGCGTGGTTTCCTGTCCGCCGTGCATGCTGCTGGATGAAGTAAATACCGCCGCCGGCTTGCCGGCGAGCGCGCCTTTCAACCACAGGCCCGAGGTCGAGTCGAGAAAATACTTGAGCGGCGCCGCCATGTTGCCGAAACGCGTTGGCGAGCCCAGCGCAAGGCCGGCGCAGGCTTCGAGATCTGCAAGCTCCACGTAGGGCGCGCCCGCATCTGGCACGTCCGCTTCCACTGCTTCGCACACGGCCGAAACTTTGGGAACGGTACGTATGCGCGCAGACATCCCCGGCACCTGTTCGATGCCGCGCGCAATCAGTTGCGCCATCTGCCTGACGGCGCCGTAGCGGCTGTAATAGAGGACCAGGATTTCTGGCATGGGCGGGACGGGGGCGGGGGTTCGCGGGTATTATATACGAGCGCTATCCACAGGCGTTCCACATGGTGATGAAAGACGCTCCGCTGATTTATCTGCTGCGCATCCTCGCCCGGCGCTTGATCGAAGACCGCTGCATGCAGGTCGCGAGCAGCCTGACTTTAACCACGTTACTGGCATTGGTGCCCGTCGTTACGGTCGCATTGACCGTGGCGTCGGCATTTCCGGTGTTTGGAGCGCTGCTTGGGCAGCTGCATCATTTTGTCGTGCGGAACCTGCTGCCGCAATCGGTCGACGCCATCACGACCTATGCTCAGCAGTTCTCGGAAAATGCGGCGCACCTGACCGCGGTTGGTATTGTTTTTATCGGCGTTACGGCACTGTTGCTGATGTTCGAGATAGAGGGCGAGTTCAACGACATCTGGCGCGTGTCGCGCCCGCGGCCGCTGCTGCGGCGCGTGCTGGTGTACTCGATAGTACTTACGATCGGGCCATTATTCGTCGGCGCCAGCCTTTCACTGACTTCCTACCTGATCACGCTTTCGCTCGGGCTGGTCGAGGAATTACCGGCCGCGCGCTCGGCGTTGCTCAGGTTCGTGCCGCTGGTGCTGACGTCGGTGGCGTTCGCGCTGCTTTATTTCACCTTGCCGAAGTGCCCGGTCCGGAAACGCGACGCACTGACCGGCGGTATCGCCGCCGGCGCGGGTTTTGAGGTCATGAAACACGGTTTTGGTTTTTACCTCACGCATTTTCCGACCTACACGGTGGTTTACGGCGCATTTGCGGCCGTACCGATCTTCCTGCTGTGGATATACCTGTCGTGGCTGATCATTATCGGTGGTGCGGTGCTGGTCGCGGTGCTGCCCGAGTGGCGCGGCGCTGAACCACGGCGGCCGGCGCGGCGGCGGTCGGATGGCGACTGAACCGCGCTGCAATCGCCGCGATCACGCGCGCCCGGGCTGTGTAGCGACGTTGGCGTTCAGCTGGAGCCCGCGCCGCGCGGCGCATATTTCCAGGTGGTGACCCAAGCCTGTTCCACCATACGCGGATAAGCGGCCTGACCGACGCTGCCGTTGTAGCGGCCGAGCGCGCGGAATAAATCGCCTTTCTCGACTTCCAGATAGTGTTTCAGGATGACGCAACCGTAGCGCAGGTTGGTGCGCAGGTGGAACAGGTTGTGCCCGGGCTGGCCGATCTGCTTGACCCAGAATGGCATCACCTGCATGTAGCCGCGCGCGCCGGCGCTGGAAACCGCGTATTTGCGGAAGTTGCTTTCGACCTGGATCAACCCGAGCACCAGCTGCGGGTCGAGCGCGGCGCGCCTGGCTTCATAATGGACCGTGACCAGCAATTCCTCACGGATTCTGCGGTCCGGGATGCGGCGCTCGAGTTTTTTCGACATGGCATCGAGCCAGGCGCGCGCCTCTTCCAGCGTGTCGAATGCAAGATACGGCGTCGCGTGATCGCTGACCGTCGAGTGCATCTGGCTTTGCACGCTCGCGGCGAGCGGCTCGTATTTCTGGTTGCCGGCGAACGCGAGTGGCGCGAGCGCCGCCAGCAGCAGCAACGTCAGTCTGCGCATACCCGGGATTTCACCGCCGCGACCGCGTCGGCAAGCGCAAATGCCTGGGCCGCCTTATCGCGCCGGCCCTGGTATTCGATCTGGCCTTGCTTCAAGCCGCGTTCGCCGACCACGATGCGGTGCGGGATGCCGATCAGCTCGATGTCGGCGAACATTACGCCCGGCCGCTCGTCGCGGTCGTCCAGCAGCACTTCGATGCCGGCGGCGGTGAGTTCGGCGTAGAGTTGCTCGGCCGCGTCACGCACCGCAGCGTTCTTGGCGAGTCCAATCGGCACGATGGCGAGCGCAAACGGCGCCAGCGGCAGCGGCCAGATGATGCCGCGCTCGTCATGGTTTTGCTCGATCGCGGCAGCGACGATGCGCGACACCCCGATACCGTAACAGCCCATTTCGATCAACCGGGTCGCGCCTGCCGGGTCGAGGAAGTTGGCTTTCATCGCTTCTGAATACTTGGTGCCGAGCTGAAACACGTGACCAACCTCGATGCCGCGGCAGATCTCGAGGGCGCCCTTGCCATCGGGGCTCGCATCGCCGCCGACCGCGTTGCGGAAGTCGTCCACGCGGGCGGGCGCCGCGAGGTCGCGGATCCAGTTCACGCCGGTCAGATGGAATCCTTCCTCATTCGCGCCGCACGCGAAGTCGCTCATGACCGCGACCGTCCGGTCCGCGTAAACGGCAAGGGCGCGGCCGCTTACGGGGCCGATATAGCCGGGACGGCAGCCGAGCGCGGACTCGATTTCGTCCCCGCGCGCGAAGCGAAAGCGGCCGATGAGCTTCTGGGTCTTGACTTCGTTCAGCTCGTGATCGCCGCGCAGCAGGATCAGGACCAGACGATCCTGGGCGCCCTGGGCAACTTCCTCGCGTATCACCGCGATCGCTTTCACCATCTGCTGCAACGGTATCTTCAGCAGCGCGGCGACCTCGTCGCAGGTGGTCTTGCCCGGCGTGGAACGTTTTTCCATAGTCGCCGCCGGTTGCGCGCGCGGCGCGGCCGGCGCGAGCGCTTCGGCCAGCTCGATGTTGGCGGCATAGTCGGAATTCGGGCAAAACGCGATCGCGTCCTCCCCGGAGTCAGCGAGCACGTGAAATTCGTGCGAGCCGGTGCCGCCGATCGCGCCGGTGTCAGCCGCGACCGTGCGGTACTTGAGACCGAGCCGCGTGAAGATGCGCTCGTACGCGCCGTACATCGCGCGATACGATTTTTCGAGCCCGGCTTTATCGATGTCGAACGAATAGGCGTCTTTCATCACGAACTCGCGCGCGCGCATCACGCCGAAGCGCGGCCGGATCTCGTCGCGGAACTTGGTCTGGATCTGGTAGAAATTGAGCGGCAGCCGCCGGTAGCTCTTGCTCTTCATCTCGCGCCGCACGATGTCGGTGATCACTTCTTCGTGCGTCGGGCCGAAACAAAAATCGCGCTGGTGGCGGTCCTTGATCTTGAGCATCTGCGGGCCGAATTGTTCCCAGCGTCCGGACTCCTGCCACAGCTCGGCCGGCTGGATGGCCGGCATCAGCAGTTCGATCGCTCCCGCCGCGTCCATTTCCTCCCGCACGATTCTCTCGACCTTGCGCAGCACGCGCAGTCCCAGCGGCAGCCACGTGTAGAGGCCGCTGCCAAGCTGGCGGATCAGCCCGGCGCGCAGCATCAGCCGGTGGCTCGCCAGTTCGGCTTCGAGCGGTGCTTCCTTGAGCGTGGGCAGAAAGAATTTCGATACGCGCATGGCTACCCGAAATCCGTAAAAGTGCTTATTCTACCGAACCAACGGGTATTTCCAAAAAACTCTCGCGTGCATGAAATTCTTCCGCAACTGGCGCACCGGTAATTCCGGGGCGGATCTCGAGTCGGTCTACATCAGCGAAAAATTCGGCGTGCGCGCGCTGCACATCGGCAGCGACACGATCCAGAGCGCGATGCGCATCGCGCGTCCGGACGAACTCGAGATCTCGTACACGCGCAGCATGATGGCGTTCCTGCTGTTCAATCCCGACCCGCGCGAGGTGCTGATGATGGGGCTGGGCGGCGGGTCGCTGGCGAAATTCATCTATCACCGCCTGCCGCGGGCACGCACGGTTGCCGTCGAAATCAACCCGCGCGTAGTCGCCGTCGCACGCCAGTTTTTTCAGGTGCCGCCGGACGACGCGCGGTTGCAGGTGGTGATCGGCGACGGCGCCACTTATCTGGGCAATGACAAGCTGCGCGCCGACGTGATCCTGGTCGACGGCTACGACGCCGATTCGCAGGCCGAAGCCATGTCGACTCAGGCGTTTTACCGCGATTGCGCGCGCGTGCTCGGCGACGCGGGCACGCTGGTGGTCAACTTGTGGAGTGGCGACCGCGCTTACTCCAGCTGCCTGGAGCGTATTTCCAGGGCGTTCGACGGACGCGTCGCGTGTCTGTCTGCCGCGAAGCCGGGCAATATCGCGGTGTTCGCCTTCAAGTGCAGCCCTGGCCAGCCGGGCTGGGATGACTTGCGGGCTCGCGCGCAGGCGCTTGAAGCGGCCCATGGGCTCGAATTCGCGCGCTTCGTGCAGGAACTCGCGGCGCTGAACCCGCACGACCGCGAGCGGCTGTTGCTTTAGCGCCGCCGCGGCTTTCAATCTTTTGGAATTTGTGAAAGAATCTAATCAGTTAGATCGATATCAGTGGTGATTGACATGATCGACCGTGACGGCTATCGCCCCAACGTTGGCATCATCATCTGCAACGGGAAGAACGAGGTCTTCTGGGGCAAGCGCGTCAGAGAGCACGCATGGCAGTTTCCGCAGGGCGGCCTCAAGCCGGGCGAAACGCCGGAGCGCGCCATGTACCGCGAATTGCAGGAAGAGGTAGGCTTGAGTCCGGAGCATGTCAAGGTTCTCGGCCGCACGCGCGACTGGCTGCGCTATGATGTTCCCGAACAATGGCTGCGCCGCGACTGGCGCGGCACCTACAAAGGCCAGAAGCAGATATGGTACTTGTTGCGCCTGGTAGGCCGCGATTGCGACGTTCACCTGCGGGCGTCCGCGAAGCCCGAGTTTGATGCGTGGCGCTGGAACGACTACTGGGTGCCGCTGGAATCCGTGATCGAGTTCAAGCGCGAAGTCTATCAGCAGGCGTTGAACGAACTCGCCAAGTATCTGCATCGCCATCCGCAGGAACGCCCCACGGGCATCGCGGTTGCGCGCTGAAGCGGCGCGCGGCGCGTTCGCGTTGACGCAGGTCAAGGCCCAGCCGCAGCTGGAAGCCTAAATTGCTTTCGCGGATCGCCCGGTTTGACATCCGGAAAACGGGTGATTATACTCAGTTCACAGATTAGAGTTGGTCTAATTTCTGTCCCAGCCCGACAGGTAATGCGGTGGTTGCCCCCGGGCTGGTTTTCGCTGATCCAGTCCTGGCCATTCAGGCTATTGAACGATAGGAGAAAACCATGCAACTCAAAGGATCGAAAACGGAAGGTAATCTGAAAGCGGCATTTGCCGGAGAATCGCAAGCCAACCGCCGTTATTTGTATTTCGCGGCGAAAGCCGATGTCGAAGGCCAGAACGACGTTGCAGCGGTGTTCCGCTCGACCGCAGAAGGCGAAACCGGCCATGCTCACGGCCATCTCGAATATCTCGAGGCGGTCGGCGATCCGGCCACCGGCCTGCCGATCGGCAAATCGCGCGAAAACCTGAAGGCGGCAATCGCCGGAGAAACCCATGAGTACACCGACATGTACCCGGGCATGGCGAAGGCCGCGCGCCAGGAAGGTTTCGAGGAAATCGCCGACTGGTTTGAAACGCTGGCAAAAGCCGAGCGCTCGCACGCCAATCGCTTCACGAAAGCGCTCGACGCGCTGCAGGATTAAGAAACGGGTAAGGCGTGAGGCGGAACCTCATTTCCGCCCCTCGTTTTTTCGCCTCACGCCTAACGGTGATTGGTGACTCGTGATTAGTGTTGATTCAAGCACTGTCGAAGGTCGGTTTTGAGTTTACCAATCACCAATCACCAATCACCGGGTCACCAGTCTCACCACTCATGACCGTTCGCGAAGGCAGTCTCGAAGCTCCGACCCGGCATGCGCTCGACTGGCAGGCGCCGGACTTTTACGACGCGGAAAAATTATCCGCCGAGCTGCATCGCGTGTTCGACATCTGTCACGGTTGCCGGCGCTGCGTCAGCCTGTGCACCGCGTTCCCGCGCTTGTTCGACCTGATCGACGAGGGCGGGACGGGTGAGCTCGACGGCGTGGCAAGGGCGAGCTTCGGCGAAGTGGTCGACCGCTGCTATCTGTGCGATCTTTGCTACATGACCAAGTGCCCGTACGTGCCGCCGCACGCGTGGAACGTGGACTTTCCGCACCTGATGCTGCGCGCCAAGGCGGTCAAGTTCAAGCAGGGCGGCACCACGTTCCGCGACAAGCTGCTGTCGTCGACGGATGCGATCGGCAAGCTGGCGACGATTCCGGTCGTGGTCCAGTTCGTCAACGCAGCCAACAAGACGCCGGCCGCGCGCCGCGTGATGGACAAGGTGCTCGGCGTGCACCAGGACCGGGTGCTGCCTGATTATGACAGCGCCACGTTCCGCGCGACGGCGCAGCCGAATGCGTCGTTCACCGTCAACGACGGCAAGAATACGCCGGGCAAGGCCGCAATTTTTGCGACCTGTTATGTGAACTACAATGAACCGGGCATCGGCCACGACCTGCTGCGCGTGCTCGAGCATAACGGGATTCCGGCGGCGGTGGTCGAAAAGGAAGCGTGCTGCGGCATGCCGAAACTCGAGCTCGGCGACCTCGAAGCGGTGGCGCGGCTGAAAGCAATCAATATTCCGGCACTGGCAAAACTCGCGCGCGAAGGCTACGCGATCCTGTCGGCGATTCCATCATGTACGCTGATGTACAAGCAGGAACTGCCGCTGATGTTTCCTGACGACCCCGACGTGAAAGCAGTGCAGGAGGCGATGTTCGATCCGTTCGAATACCTGATGCTGCGCCACCGGGACGGGCTGCTGAAGACCGATTTCAAGCATCCGCTCGGCAAGGTCTCGTACCACATTCCATGTCACTCGCGGGTGCAGAACGTAGGGCAGAAGACGCGCGAGCTGCTGCAGTTGGTGCCGGGCACGCAGATCAACACCGTCGAACGCTGTTCGGGTCATGACGGCACCTGGGGGGTAAAAGCCGAGTTCTTCGAGCAGTCGATGAAGATCGGCCGCCCGGTGTTCAGGCAGATGGCGGCGAGCGATCCGGATTTCATCAGTTCGGATTGCCCGATCGCCGGGCGCCACATCGTGCAGGGCATCGGCGCGACCCGCGCCAGGAAAGCGCATCCGCTCACGCTGTTAAGGATGGCTTACGGTCTGTGAGATTTATGGCACACATCGCCCCCGACAGCCTGCTGACGCTCGAGGCATACGCCAGGGCGCGCGGCGATTTCCGCGCCAAGGTCATCGCGCACAAGAAGCACCGCACCGTGCCGCTCGGCGATCACGTGACGCTGCTGTTCGAGGACGAACTCACGATCCGCTACCAGATCCAGGAAATGCTGCGTATCGAACGCATCTTCGAAGCGGATGGCATCCGCGACGAACTCGACACCTACAATCCGCTGATACCGGACGGCCGCAACTGGAAGGCGACGATGCTGATCGAGTATCCCGACGCGGCCGAGCGCCAGCACATGCTGGGTGCATTGAAGGGCATCGAAAACCGGGTCTGGGTGCAGGCGGCGGGCTGCGAGCGGGTTTATGCGATTGCCGACGAAGATCTCGCGCGTGAAAACGACGAAAAAACCTCCGCGGTGCACTTTCTTCGCTTCGAACTCACGCCGCCGATAATCGGCGCTCTCGTCGCGGGGGCGGCGCTTGCCATCGGCGTCGACCACCCGCTTTATGTGGCGGCTATTGACAGCGTAAGCTCTGAGGTAAGAACATCATTGCTGCAGGATCTGCGGCTGTAGACCGCTGCGCGGTCCGGCAACGTAACGGGTCTGCCGGTCCGTTTTTGCCCGGCTAACGATTATTCGAGCGGTGTTTTTCGCATCGGCGTAAACGGAGTGGAGGACAAATGCTGCAAGCTCAGTTGCTCAACCGGTTCGAACGGCGCCTGCGGGGCATGGATTTGCCGGTCAATATCGAGTTTTGGAACGGCAAGCGGGTGAGCCTCGGCGATTTCCCCAAGGTCAAGCTGGTGCTGCGGCGCCCCGCGGCGCTCAAGGCGCTGGCCAGACCCGGCCTGGGCAAGATCGGTCGTGCTTATGTCGAGGGCGACATCGACATCGACTGCGATATTCACGGCCTGGTCGAGTTTGCCGAGTCGCTGTGCGGACCGCAGCAGGTCGATCTCAAGCAACGCGACAGCGACAACTGGAAGTGGTGGTGGCACACGCGCCTGTTCGACCGGCGCGCCATCAACTACCATTACGACGTGTCCAACGAGTTCTTCGCGCTCTGGCTCGACCGGCAGCGCGTATACTCGTGCGCCTATTTCCGCCAGCCCGATGACAGCCTCGATCTTGCCCAGCAGCAGAAGATCGACCATATTTGCCGCAAGCTCAACCTGCAGGCCGCAGAGCGCTTGCTCGACATCGGCTGCGGGTGGGGCGCGCTGATCCTGCGCGCCGCGGAACAATACGGCGCCTACGCGACCGGGATTACGTTGAGCGAGCAGCAATTTGCGCACGTGCAGGAGCAAATCAGGGCGCGCGGCCTCGTCGGGCGCTGCGAAGTGCGCCTGCTCGATTATCGCGACGTGCCTGAGGATTTGCCTTTCGACAAGATCGCGAGTGTTGGCATGTTCGAACACGTCGGCAAAAAACAGCTGCCGGCCTATTTCTCCAAGATTTATCGCTTGCTCAAGCCGGGCGGCCTGGTGATGAACCACGGCCTGACCTCGAGCGGCCTGCATTCGGGCGGTCTGAGTCCCGACGTTGCCGATTTTATCGAGCACTACGTGTTCCCCGGCGGTGAAATCCCGCACCTGTCGAAGGAAATCGAATTGATGGCGCGCGAAAACCTCGAATGTCTCGACGTCGAATGCCTGCGCCCGCACTATGCGAAGACGCTGTGGCACTGGGTCGAGCGGCTGGACGCGCGCCGCGACGAGGCGCGCGCGCTGGTCGGCGAGAAGAAATACCGGATCTGGCGCATTTACATGGCGGGATACGCGCTCGCGTTCCAGCGCGGCTGGGTCTCGGTCAATCAGGTGCTGGCCAGCCGGCCATTGCCGAACGGAGCGCTGTCGGCGCCGCTGACGCGCGAGCACGTGTACTGTGGCTAGGGCGGCAGCCCTGTGGCTCGCATGCTGCATGCTGCTGCCGGCCGCGGCCGGCGCGCAGCCGCGCGCCGATCTGGAACGGGACGAGGGGACAGGGACGTGGGTAGAGCTCGAAGTAAAATTGCCGCTGTTTCCCAAAACCGAAAACCTGATTGCGTTTGACGTCAGCGGCGCGACCCGCAACCGTTTCTACATCGACCCGCAATCCTTAACCGTCGGCAGCGACGGGGTGGTGCGCTATACGCTGGTCATCAGGGGCTCAGGCGGCGGGGAGAACATCTCTTACGAAGGCATACGCTGCGAAACGCGCGAACAGAAATACTACGCGTTCGGTCGGCGCGACGGCACCTGGTCCAACGCGCGCTCGAATGAATGGCGCTACATCGAGTACAAAGAAGCCAACCGCCAGCACGGCGTACTGTATGCGGATTATCTCTGTCTCGACCGGAAAAGACCAATCCGGTCGCCCGCAGAAGCAATTCAACGCTTCAAGTACGGCGTGCCGTCCCGCGTCGGAGACGACTAAAGCAATACGAGATTGTCGCGGTGTATCAGCTCGGGTTCGTCGACGTAACCGAGCTTGGCTTCGATTTTGCTCGAAGGCGTTTTCAGAATGCGGCGCGTCTCGGCCGAACTGTAATTGACCAGCCCGCGCGCAACTTCGACGCCCTCCGGATTGCAGCAGCCGACCACCTCGCCGCGCTCGAATTCGCCGTCTACCGCATCTACGCCGATCGGCAGCAGGCTCTTGTGCTGTTCGCGCAATGCCTTGACCGCCCCGGCGTCGAGCGTCAACCGTCCGCGCACCTGCAGATGATCGGCGAGCCACTGCTTGCGCGCCGCCAGGGTCTGGGTCGCGGCCCTGAGCAGCGTGCCGATTTTCTCGCCGCGTGCGAGGCGCACCAGCACGTCCGGTTCGTGGCCCGACGCGATGACCGTATGGGCACCGCTGCGCGCCGCACGCTTCGCAGCGAGCACCTTGGTCAGCATGCCGCCCAAGGCGATCTTGCTGCCGGCGCCGCCGGAGATTTTTTCCAGTTCGGGGTCGCCCGCCTGTGCTTCGTCGATCAGTTTCGCCGCCGCATCCCGGCGCGGATCGGCGGAATAAAGCCCGGCCTGGTCGGTGAGGATCACCAGCACGTCGGCTTCGATCAGGTTGGTCACCAGCGCGCCGAGCGTATCGTTGTCGCCGAGGCGGATTTCATCGGTGGCTACGGTGTCGTTTTCGTTGATGATCGGAATGACGCCGAGTTCGAGCAGCGTGCGCAGCGTCGAGCGTGCGTTGAGATAGCGCTTGCGGTCGGCCATGTCCTCATGGGTCAACAGGATCTGCGAGGTCAGCAGTCCGTGCTCGCGGAAACACGATTCATAGACCTCGATCAGCCCCATCTGGCCGACTGCGGCTGCGGCCTGCAATTCGTGCACCGCGCTCGGCCGCCGCTTCCATCCCAGGCGCTGCATGCCCTCGGCGATCGCCCCGCTCGATACGAGCACGACCTCGCGCCCGAGCCCCCGCAACTCCGCGATCTGCCGCGCCCAGCGCGCGAGTGCTGCGTGGTCGAGGCCCTGGCCGCGGTTGGTGACCAGCCCGCTGCCGACCTTGATCACCAGGCGCCTGGCTTTGGTTAATTCCGAACGCATAATATTATGAATCGTGAAAGCGGATGACAAGCTTTCCCCTCACCCTAACCCTCTCCCCGCAAGCGGGGCGAGGGAACACTCCCTCTCCCGCCTGGGCGGGAGAGGGTTGGGGTGAGGGTGGGGCGTCAGCCGAGGCGGTTAATCGGTTCTGTTTTGCTCCAAATACTCCATGATGGCATACGTAAGCGCCTTGCACCCTTCACCGGTCAGCGCTGAGATGATAAAGCTTTTGCCTTCCCAGCCGAAATCGGCATTGAACTGCTGCGTGACTGCGGCGCGCTCCTCGGCGGGTATCAGATCGGCCTTGTTGAGCACCAGCCAGCGCGGTTTATCGAACAGCGCCTCGTCATATTTTCTGAGTTCGGCGACGATCGCGCGGGCTTCCGCCACCGGGTCGGTAGCGGGATCGAACGGGGCGACGTCGACCAGATGCAAAAGCAACCGGGTGCGCTGCAGATGGCGCAGGAATTGATGCCCGAGCCCGGCGCCTTCGGCGGCGCCCTCGATCAGGCCCGGAATATCGGCGACCACGAAACTGCGGTTCTGGTCGACGCGCACCACGCCGAGGTTGGGATGCAGCGTGGTGAACGGATAGTCGGCGACCTTCGGCCGCGCTGCCGACACCGCGCGGATAAACGTGGACTTGCCGGCGTTCGGCATGCCGAGCAGCCCGACGTCGGCCAGCACCTTGAGTTCGAGCTTGAGTTTGCGCGATTCGCCCGGCGTCCCGCGCGTGAACTGGCGCGGCGCGCGATTGGTGCTCGACTTGAAGTGGAGGTTGCCGAGCCCGCCGTTGCCGCCCTGGGCAAGCAGCGCGCGCTGCTCGTGCGCGGCAAGATCGGCGATGACTTCGCCGTTGTCGAGATCGCAGACCACGGTGCCCACCGGCACGCGCAGCACGATGTCCTCGGCAGATTTGCCATAACAGTCGGCGCCGCGCCCGGGTTCGCCGTGCTTCGCGCGGTGGATGCGGGCGTAGCGGTAGTCGACCAGCGTGTTGATGTTGCGGTCGGCGATGGCGTGGATGCTGCCGCCGCGTCCGCCGTCGCCGCCGTCGGGGCCGCCGCGCGGCACGAACTTCTCGCGCCGGAACGACGCCGAGCCGTCGCCGCCCTTGCCGGCATGGACTTCGATGGTTGCTTCGTCTATGAATTTCATGGTGGAACCCGCAACAAAAAAGCCCTGCGATTGCAGGGCTTGGTTGTTCGCGCAGTTGTGTTTACGCAGGAAGCACGTTGACCGTGTTCTTCCTGTCCGGCCCTTTGACCGCGAACTCGACTTTGCCCGTGACCTTCGCGAACAGCGTGTGGTCGCGGCCGACGCCGACGTTGACGCCCGGATGCACGCGCGTGCCGCGCTGGCGCACAATGATGCTGCCGGCCTCGATCAACTCGCCGCCGTACGCTTTTACGCCCAACCGCTTGGCATTTGAATCGCGGCCGTTACGCGAACTGCCGCCTGCTTTCTTGTGTGCCATGGTGTAATTTTCCTTAGCCTGCAATGCCGAGAATTTCAATCTCGGTGTAATTCTGACGGTGGCCCTGGCTCTTGCGATAGTGTTTGCGGCGGCGCATCTTGAAAATGTGTACTTTGTCGCCGCGCCCCTGGGACACGACCTTGGCCGTGACTGACGCACCGGTGACCAATGGCGTGCCGAGCGCGACGGTCTCGCCATCCGCCACCATCAGTACCTGGTCGAGCACGACCTCGCTGCCGATTTCGGCCGCGATCTGTTCGATCTTGAGCTTTTCCCCGGAGGTAACGCGGTATTGCTTGCCGCCGGATTTGATGACCGCATACATGATTGGACCCTTCTGAGCCGTCTGACTTGCCGGATTCGGAAAACCGCGCATTATACCCAAGCACGATTCTTTAGTCAAAGCAATAGCCTATCTCAAATTGACTGCGATCTGCGCGCGGCGCCGCGCGTTTCCGGTCTTGCACCCGCAGTGCGCGGATATTGTGGCGGCTGGTTCCGGTAAAATGACATCTAAATTTCAAGAAGCCCGATGTCCATTTCAGCGATTCAGGATTTTGTTGCCGGCGACATGCGGGCTGTCGATGCCGTGATTCGAAAGCGCCTGGCCTCCGACGTAGTGCTGGTGCGCCAGGTCGCGGAATACATCGTCAACAGCGGCGGCAAACGCCTGCGCCCGGCGCTGGTGATACTCTGCGCCGGCGCGTTCGGCTACCAGGGCTCGCACCACCATCAGCTCGCGGCGGTGATCGAATTCATTCATACCGCAACCTTGCTGCATGACGACGTGGTCGACGCCTCCGAGCTGCGGCGCGGTCACCCTACCGCCAATGCGTTGTTCGGCAACGCGGCGAGCGTGCTGGTCGGCGACTTCGTTTATTCGCGCGCTTTCCAGATGATGGTCGAGGTGGAAAGCATGCGCGTCATGCAGGTGCTGGCTGACGCCACCAACGTGATCGCCGAGGGCGAGGTGCTGCAGCTGATGAACTGCCATAATCCTGACACCGACGAACACAATTACCTGCAGGTGATCCGCTACAAGACCGCCAAGCTGTTCGAGGCGGCGACCCGGCTCGGCGCGATCCTCGGCGGCGCGACACCCGGGCAGGAGCAGGCGGTCGCGAGTTACGGCATGCATCTGGGCACCGCGTTTCAGCTGATCGACGACGTGCTTGATTACTCGGGCGACAACAACGCGACCGGCAAGAACGTCGGTGACGACCTCGCGGAGGGCAAGCCGACGCTGCCATTGATATATGCGATCAGGCACGGCAGCGCCACCGAGGCGGCGTTGATCCGCAAGGCGATCGAAGCCGGCGGCTTGAGCGAACTCAAGCAGGTGGTCGCGGCGATCCACCGCACCGGCGCGCTCGACTACACGCGGCGCCAGGCCGGGGATGAGGCGCGCACCGCGAGTGCCGCGCTGGCAGTCCTGCCAAATTCAAGGCAGCGTGATTATTTGCTACAATTGGCGGACTTTGCGGTAACGAGAAATTACTAGCTGTCGGCGTTCACGATCAGTTTCAGTCCGGGCCCTGCGCGGGTTGGCCGCGTGTTTTTTCGACGGCCGGGTGCTGGCAGCTCAACGCTTGAATCGGGGTGTAGCTCAGCCTGGTAGAGTACTGCGTTCGGGACGCAGGAGTCGGAGGTTCGAACCCTCTCACCCCGACCATTAATCACGCGGCTTGGGAGGATCTACCGCCTCCGCCGCCGGCTGCCGCAAGCAACACGGCACGTACAGGAACCGTTTGCAAACTCGGCTTCACAAGATGAAGCTCTTCTTTACCCTCGTCGTTGCAGCGTGTTGTGCCGGGTTAGCTGTCCCGGACCTCGCCCTGGCGAAAAGCCGAAACTCGGGCCGCGCCCATCAGTCATCCGGCAGCGACCAGGTATCTGTCGACCGCTCGAAGTCCGGGCAATCTGCCGGCAGCAAGTTGCCACGGCACACCGCCGGCAAAAGCTCCTCGACGGCCAAGCCGGCGTCCCGCGGCAAGGCAAAGTCCCGTGCCGGTTCCCGAACCAAACGCAGTGCGGGCTCAAGACCGGTGCAGCCCGATACCGGTCAGGCAGGCATTCCTGCTGCCACCCAATACAACCCTACTGCGCCGCAGCGCTCCGAACCAACCAGAAATGAACAGATCAGGAGCACCAAAGAACTTGCGAAGCTTTATATGCAGAAGGCCAAATGATAGTCTCACTGTATTTGGTCAGGGGCGCCAAGTTTGGGTAAATTGCTGCTCATCGTTCTGATTTTCGCGGGGGCCTGGTGGCTACTGAAGAAATACCGCGCCTCCCTGACGCGGCGGGAGCCGCCGGCGTCCGGCGTGCCCGAAGACATGGTGCGCTGCGCCCACTGCGGAGTGCATCTGCCGCGCAGCGAAAGCCAGCTCGACAACGGCAAATTTTTCTGCAGCGAAGAGCATCAGCGCCTGCACGGTTAGGTCAGGAGTCCATGTCGTCCGTCATGCAGACTGAACCGCGGCAACTGGCGCTGAATCTGCTGGCGCCGGTCGCCGAGCCGCCGGATTCCTACTGGCGTTCGCTTTATTTTTTCAACGGCTATCGCGCGGTCGTCGCGCTGGTGCTGCTTGCGGCCATCGCGGTTTTCGGCAAGACGCTGACGTTCGGCTCGACCGATTTCGACCTGTTCGTCGCCGTCAGCGCCGGCTACGTAATATTCAGCGTGCTGTGCTTCATGGTGATCGCCTGGCGCCGGCATTTCCAGCTGCAGCTGGGGGTCCAGGTCGGCGCCGACATTCTGTTCATCGTGGTGCTGATGTTTGCGAGCGGCGGCATTTCGAGCGGGCTCGGTTTGCTGCTGCTATCGGGGCTCGCCGCGGCGGGGCTCATCAGCCGCGGCCGGTTGACGCTCTTTTACGCAGCGTTGGCGAGCATCGCGGTCCTGCTCGAGCAAACCGTGGAAGTGCTGTATTTCTACGGGCCAACCACACAATACGTGCAGGCGGGGCTGCTCAGCATCGGCTATTTCACGACGGCGTGGGTCGCGCACACGCTCGCCAGGTACCTGGTTGCGACGGAGCAGCTGGTCGCGCAGCGCGAAATCGATCTCGCCAACATGGCGGAAGTGAGCCAGCTGGTGATTCAGGACATGCAGGACGGGGTGCTGGTGGTCGACGCGCAAGGCCTGATCCGGCAATACAACGCGCGGGCCGAGTCGATGCTGGGATCGTTGCGCCAGCAGCACCGGCGCGAGCCGAATCTCGCGCAATATGCGGCGCCGCTCGCCCGGCGGCTCGAGGAATGGCTCGCGAGCCCGCTCGCCGCCGGCAACCCGGTGAGCACGGTCGCGCTCAACAATAAAGTGAGCGCGCGGTTCGTGCCGGTCGGCCGCAGCCGCAAGGTCGGCGCGGTAATCTTTCTCGAGGACCTGACGCGGGTGCAGGCACAGGCGCGTCAGCTGAAGCTCGCGGCGCTCGGCCGCCTCACCGCCAACATCGCGCACGAAATCAGGAATCCGCTGTCGGCCATCAGCTACGCCACCGAACTGCTGCAGGAGGAACCGGTGGTCGGCACTACCGTCGAGCGGCTGCTCGCCATCATTCGCGACAACACCCAGCGCCTCGACCGCATGGTGCATGATGTCCTGAAATTGAACCGCGGCGACCGCGCGCATCGCGAGGTGTTCAGCGTCAGCGCATTCCTGCAGACTTTCGCCGAGGAGTTTTGCCAGGCGGAAAAAGCGCCGCGCTCTGTCATCCGGCTCGAGCTCAACGGCGAACCCGAGGTGTCATTCGACCACAGCCACCTGAACCAGGTGATGTGGAACCTGTGCCGCAATGCGCTGCGGCATTGCTGCCGCCGCGATGCGAGCATACGCATCGGAGCGAGCGTGGTGAGCGGCGGTGATATGGTAAGGCTGGATGTGGTGGACGACGGGCCGGGCGTGCCGCCGGCGTTGCGCAGCCAGTTGTTCGAGCCGTTTTTCACCGCTGTCAGCAGCGGCACCGGACTCGGGCTGTACATTGCGCGCGAGATCTGCGCGGCCAACGACGCGACGCTCGATTTCGTCGAAACACCGTCCGGCGCGCAGTTCACGGTCCTGTCCCAGGGAGCGCGGCAACCATGAACAAGAGCAGGGTACTGGTCGTCGATGACGAAGCCGATATCCGCGAGCTGCTGAGCCTCACGCTGCAGCGCATGGGCCTCGACACCGATTGCGCGGCGAGCGAGTTTGAGGCGGTGCAGCTGTTGCAGAAACACGGCTACGATCTGTGCCTGACCGACATGCGGTTGCCCGACGGCGACGGTTTGAAACTGCTCGAGCACATCGGCGCCAGTTACGCGAGCATGCCGGTCGCGGTGATCACTGCGCATGGCAGCACCGAGAATGCGGTCGCCGCGCTGAAGGCGGGCGCGTTCGACTATCTGGCCAAGCCGGTAGCGTTGAACCAGTTGCGCGCGCTCGTGCATTCGGCCTTGAAGCTGCCCCGTGCCGACCCGACCCAGAAGAGCGGCGACGCGGAAGCAGGTGCCGGCGGCATGCCGGTATTGGTCGGCGACTCGGCGCTGATGCAGCAGACGCGGCAGATGATCGACAAGCTCGCGCGCAGTCAGGCGCCGATCCACATCAGCGGCGAATCCGGTTGCGGCAAGGAAGTCGCGGCGCGGCTGATGCATCTGAAGGGCCCGCGCCGCGAGGCGCCGTTCGTGCCGGTCAACTGCGGCGCGATTCCCGAGAACCTGATGGAAAGCGAATTCTTCGGCTACCGGAAGGGCGCGTTCACTGGCGCCGACCAGGACCGCAACGGATTTTTCCAGGCCGCGAGCGGCGGCACGTTGTTTCTCGACGAAGTCGCCGATCTGCCGATCCAGATGCAGGTCAAGCTGCTGCGCGCGATCCAGGAAAAGAAGGTGCGCAAGGTGGGTTCGCCCGGCGAGGAAAGCGTCGATGTGCGCATCATCAGCGCGACCCATCGCAGCCTGGCCGACGAAGTGGAAAACGGGATGTTCCGCCAGGATCTCTTTTACCGCTTGAATGTGATCGAATTGCGTATGCCGGCGCTGCGGGAGATCAGAGAGGACATCCCGCAGCTGGCCGCGGAAATAGTGAAGAAACTGGTGGCCCCTCTCAAAGTCGCGCCGCCGAAACTCTCATTCGCGGCGTTGAAGGAACTCCAGGCCTACGGTTTCCCGGGCAATGTTCGCCAATTGGAGAATATTCTTGAGCGCGCATTGGCGTTGACTACCAGCGAAGAGATCAAGCGAGAGGACCTGCAACTGTCGCAGGCGCCGGGGAAGGGGGGCGGCGCCGATCTGTTGAGCGCGCCCTTGCCCGAGCGGCTTGAGGACATTGAGAAACAAGCCATCATGCAGGCGCTCGAAAAAACGCGCTTCAACCGCACTGCCGCGGCCAAGTTGCTGGGGATCACCTTCCGGGCGCTGCGCTACAAGATGGAAAAGTTGGGCATCAACGACGCGTTGGAGTCGAACGATTAGACGCGCGCGACACAAGGTGCGCTTGCCGCGATGTGACGCGCGGCTATCGTTTTAACATCTCGGGCACAAATAAGTGCATATCGACCGCTGCGGGTTGCTTGAAGGCGCCCGTTTCATTGTTTCGCCCAACTGCGACGAACGTCCCGCGGGCAGCGCGGTCGAGTTGCTGGTGATCCACAACATCAGCCTGCCGCCGGGAGAATTCGGCGGGCCGGGCATCATCGAGCTGTTCACCAATGGTCTCGACCCGGAGGCGCATCCGTATTACCGCGGGATTGCGGGGCGCAAGGTGTCTGCGCACTTCCTGATCCGGCGCGACGGGGAGCTGATCCAGTTCGTGCCGTGCACACAGCGCGCGTGGCACGCCGGTGAGTCGAACTGGCGCGGGCGCAGCCGCTGCAACGATTTTTCGGTCGGCATCGAACTCGAAGGCACGGACGCGGCGCCATTCGAGGAGGCGCAATATGCGCGGCTCGCCGCACTCTCCCGGGCGCTCGCAGCGAAGTATCCCGGCATAGCCAGCGCGGGACATTCCGACATCGCGCCGGGGCGCAAGACCGATCCGGGGCCGTGCTTCGACTGGGCGCGCTACCGGGAACTGTTGAAACGCCCCTAAGTTTGTACTTCCGCCGCCGCCTTGTCGCGGCGCAACATCGCAAAGGTTAGAGCTCGATTTGACGCCATTTCCCGGCCTTTTGCTGTGCATTTTTTGAGCAGATTGTCCTCGTTATAACAACGGCGTCCGGGCCTTTTCGCAAGGGGTTGCCAGGCGCACGAAAAAGTCCAAGAAAGCTATTGCACTCTCCAAATCGAGCCACTAGAATTAGTCGCAACACCCAATTCCAACACAACATATAGTGGTTTAGGTGTTGCCGGCTGGCTACGCACAGTACGGCCTAGAAAAATACGCCGAAATGCACGAATAAAGGAGAGACCGTCATGCAGCTAGCCACCGATGCCCCCGTCGCGACAGCCGCCGTGAAATTTGCCGCCGAGGAGGTGCCACCGGCTGCGCAATCCCGTTACAGCGATTACAAGGTGATCCGGCGCAACGGCGCGGTCGTCGGTTTCGAGCCGTCCAAGATTTCGGTTGCGATGACCAAGGCATTCATCGCTGTCAACGGGGGTCAGGGCGCGGCCAGCGCCCGCGTGCGCGAGCTCGTCGCCAAGTCTACCGACACGGTGGTCAGTGCGCTGTTGCGGCGCCAGCCCAGCGGCGGCACGTTTCACATCGAGGACATACAGGACCAGGTCGAGCTTGCGCTGATGCGCTCCGGCGAGCACGAAACCGCGCGCGCCTATGTGTTGTACCGGGAACAGCGCTCACAGGAGCGCGCCAAGCAGCGTGATACGCAGGCGCAAGACGCCGCGGCGCAGCTGGCGATCAATGTCACCGTGGACGGCAAGTCGTACCCGCTCGACATGGCGCGCCTGACCACGCTGGTGCAGGATGCGTGCGAAGGTCTGGGCCGCGCGGTCGACCCCCGGCTGATCCTGCAGGGCACGCTGAAAGACCTCTACGAAGGCGTGCCGATCGATGAGGTTCGCAAGTCGCTGATCCTGTCGGCGCGTGCGCTGATCGAAAAAGACCCGGCGTACAGTTACGTTACCGCGCGGCTGCTGTTGCATACGCTGCGGCTCGAGACGATCGGCGAGGAAGTGATGCAGGCCGAAATGCAGGCGCGCTACGCGGAAGTATTCCCGCGGCTGATCGCAAAAGGCATCGCCGCCGAACTGCTCGACGAGCGCATCGGGAACTACGATCTCAAGTGCCTCGGCGCCGCGCTCGACGCCAACCGCGACCTCAAGTTCGGCTATCTCGGGCTGCAGATCCTCTACGACCGCTATTTCCTGCACGTCGGCGGGAGCCGCATCGAGCTGCCGCAGACGTTTTTCATGCGGGTCGCCATGGGGCTCGCGTTGAACGAGCCCGCCGGCCAGCGCGAAGCGCGCGCGATCGAGTTCTACAACGTGCTGTCGTCGTTCGATTTCATGAGCTCGACGCCGACGCTGTTCAACTCGGCAACCCGCCGCTCGCCCCT
>Ga0082335_1001369_pt1 | contig 52278 bp, 51 predicted proteins | sample Subgrocontami58m_FD_72375 | JGI IMG/M metagenome (GOLD analysis project Ga0082335, IMG submission 72375) | Subsurface groundwater microbial communities from S. Glens Falls, New York, USA - GMW37 contaminated, 5.8 m (SPADES assembly) (version 2) ... | reverse complement strand
GCCCGCCCCCGCCCTGCTGCGGAGGGCGCGTCGGTTCGCGCTGCCGCTGGCGGACGACGCGGGAACCCGCTACCGCTCGTGGATCGGCTACTTCGACGAGCGCATACTCGGCGAGCGGCTCCGCCGCCATGCGCCGGCGCCCGCGCTCGCCATCGGCGAGGGCGTGGACGGCCTCCAGGAGCTCGATCTCACCAGCTACCTCCCAGGTGACCTCCTCGTGAAGATGGACATCGCGACGATGGCCGCCTCCCTCGAGGGGCGGTCCCCGTTCCTCGATCACGAGGTCGTGGACCTCGTGAACCGGCTGCCGGCGCGCCTCAAGCTCCGCGGCGGGCGCTCGAAGCACCTGCTGCGGCGGCTCATGGCCGGCGTGCTGCCCGACGAGATCCTCGCGCGGCGGAAGATGGGGTTCGTCATGCCGGTGGCGGAGTGGGTCCGCGGGCCGCTCCGTCCGATGGTGACCGACCTGCTGCTCGACGGGCCGGACCGCGGTTTCGTGGACCGGGAGGAGGCCCGCCGCGTCGTGCGGGAGCACCTGGACGGGCGGGTCGATCGCACCCGCCAGGTCTGGGCGCTCCTCATGCTCGAGCTCTGGTCACGTGAGGTCGTCGAGCGGCCGGCCGAGGTGCGCGTTCTCGCGCGGTGATGCACACTGAGCGGGTGATCCTGGTGACCGGCGCGGGCGGCATGGTCGGGAGCTACTTCCTCGCGCTCCGAAGCGAGTTCCCCGAGCCCCTCGACCTCACCGACATCGACACCCTCGACGTCCGCGACTGGAACGCGGTGCGCGAGCGGGTCGTCGGCGGCCGGTACTCGCTCGTCGTCCACCTCGCGGCCGAGACGGACGTGGACCGGTGCGAGGGCGAGCCCGACCACGCCTACCGCACGAACGCCTGGGGCACCCACAACGTCGCGCTCGCCTGCCAGGAGGCAGGGATCCCGATGGTCTACACGAGCACGGCCGGGGTCTTCGGCGGCGACGGCGCGCTCGGCCCATTCACCGAGTACGACCCGCCCTGCCCCGCGAACGTCTACGGTGCCAGCAAGCTCGCGGGTGAGAAGATCGTGAATGGGCTCCTCACCCGCGCCTACGTCGTCCGGCCGGGCTGGATGATGGGCGGCGGTCCGAAGGACCACAAGTTCGTCGCGAAGATCGTTGCGCAGGTCCGTGAGGGGCGCGCCATCAAGGCGGTCGATGACAAGATCGGCAGCCCCACCTTCGGCCGCGACCTCACGCTCCAGATCCGCGATCTCATCGTGAGCGGCCACTTCGGCCTCTACCACGCGACGAACCACGGGACGTGCAGCCGCTACGACGTCGCGTGCCGCATCGTGAAGGCGCTCGGGGCACCCATGACCGTGACAGCGGTGAGCTCCGATCAGTTCCCGCTCCCCGCCCCGCGCGCGCGCTCCGAGGCCATGCGCAACCTCAACCTCCAGCTCCTCGGGCTCGACCGGATGGGTCCCTGGGAGGATGCCCTCGACGCCTACCTTCGGGAGTGGACCGGCGCCCGCCCGACCACCTCCTAGCCGTGCGTGCGCTGTTCCTGACGTCGTATCCGGTCACGGCGGCCGCCACCCGCTTCCGGCTCCAGCAGTTCTTCGCGCCGCTCGAGCGGGAGGGGGTCACCTGCGTCCTCTCCCCGTTCCTGAGCGAGCGTGAGTTCGCCACCTTCTACGTGCGGGGCGGCGCGTTCGGGAGGTCCGTCCGGCTCCTGCTGAAGGCGGCACTGCGGATCGTCGAGAGCGCGCGGGCCCTGCGCTTCGACGTGGTCGTCGTGCAGCGCAACGCGATGCTCTTCGGCCCGCCGGTCATGGAGTGGCTCATCCGCCACCTCTGGCGGCGGCCCCTCGTGTACGACTACGACGACGCGATCTGGCTGCAGGACAGGAGCCTCACCTACGGCGCCTGGGCCTCCTGGGCGAAGTTCACCGGAAAGACCGCCGGCCTGATCCGGATGGCGGACCACGTCGTCGTCTGCAATCAGTTCACCCGCGACTACGCTCTCCGCTACCGCGCGGCCGCGGACGTGACGGTCGTGCCGACCGTCGTGGACCCGACCATCTTCACTCCGGTCGCGCACGCGGCGTCGGACGTCCCGGTCGTGGGCTGGATCGGGACGCACTCGACCGCCCGCTACCTCGAGGCGCTCCGCGAGCCGCTCGCGGCGGCCGCCCGGCGCGCCCCCTTCCGGCTCAAGATCGTCGGTGCCGGTGTCCCGATCGCGGTGGACGGGGTCGCCGTGGAGAACAAGGCCTGGCGCCTCGACGAGGAGGTCGCGGACTACCAGAGCCTCGATGTTGGCCTGTACCCGGTCGACGACGACGAGTGGGGGCGGGGGAAGACCGGCTTCAAGCCGGTGGTCTACATGAGCTGCGGCGTGCCGTGCGTCTGCTCCCCGGTGGGCGGCGTCCAGGAGTTCATCCGCGACGGCGAGAACGGGTTCTTCGCGGTGGGCGCGCGAGGGTGGGAAGAGGCGATCGTTCGCCTGGTGAGCGACGCGGCGCTCCGCGCGCGGGTCGGCCGGGGGGCGCGCGACACCGTCCTGGGCGAGTACTCGCTCCAGGTACAGGCGCCGCGGCTCGCGAGCGTGCTGCGCCGGGCGGCCGGATGAGCGCGCCCCCACCCCGCCTCGTCGCGCTCCTCCGCTGCGTCGAGTGCGCCGGGCGCGACCCGCTCGAGCAGGACTCGCTCGACGGCCGGCCGGTGCTCCGCTGCCCGCACGGCCACACCTATCCCTTTGCCGACGGTACGGCGCGGATCCTGCGCGTGTCGCTCCGCGATTCGATGGCGCGTGGCGGGTCGGGCGACGCGGCGGAGGAAGCGAAGCGGCGCACCGCCGCGAGCTTCGGCTACGAGTGGCGCCACTTCGCCGACCTCAGACCGGAGTGGGAGCGGAACTTCCTCGCCTACATGGCGCCGCACGGCCACGAGTTCTTTCCGGGGAAGCTCGTGCTCGACGCCGGCTCGGGCGCCGGCCGGCATGCGTATTACGCGGCGCGCGACGGTGCCGACGTCGTCGCGGTCGACCTCGGCCCGGCGATCGACGTGACCCGGCGGAACACGGCCGACCTTGCGAACATCCTCGCCGTGCAAGCGGATCTCTACGACCTCCCCTTCGCGGACGGGACCTTCGACTTCGCCTACTCGATCGGCGTCCTCCACCACCTGCCCGATCCCGAGGCGGCGTTCCGCCAGCTCCTGCGGGTCGTGCGACCCGGTGGCGAGGTCGGCATCTACGTCTACTGGCGCCACGAGCACGGTGTCCGGGGAGCGCTCCTGCGCCTTGTGACCGCCGCGCGCCGCGTGACGACGCGGCTGCCGCACCCGGTACTCCATTTGCTCTCGTATCCGATCGCCGCCGTTGCCACCGCGCTCTTCGTCTGGCCGGCGCGTCTGCTCGCGCGCATCCCGCCGCTGCGGGAGGTCGCCCTCCGGCTGCCGCTTGCGGGCTACATGCACTACCCCTTCATCGTCTGCGTGAACGATCAGTTCGATCGGTTCTCGGCACCGCTCGAGCGCCGCTACACCGAGGCCGAGGTGCGGGCCTGGCTCGGGCGCGAGGGGCTCGAGGACGTCCACGTCCTCGCGAACTACGGCTGGGTCGCAGGCGGTCGCAAGCCCGGAGGCGGCGGGGCGGAGACCCGCCCGTGACAGCACCGACGCTCCGCGGCGCGTCCGTCGTCGTGACCGGCGGCGCCGGCTTCATCGGCAGCCACCTCGTCGATCGCATCCTCCGGGAACGGCCCCGGCGCGTCGTCGCCCTCGACAACCTCTGGCTCGGCCGGCGCGAGAACCTCGCGGGCGCGCTCCGCCGCGCCGGCGTCGAGCTACGGGTGGTCGACGCCACCCGCCTCCGCGCGGTGCGAGATGTCCTGCGTGCGGCGCGGGTCGAGGTGGTCTTCGACCTCGCGACGATCCCGCTCCCAGCTTCGCTCCGGCGACCGCGCTGGGCCGCCGAGCAGATCTTCACGATGGCCACCGTCCTGGCCGAGCTCGCGCGTCTCGGCGAGTACGCGACGCTCGTCCACTGCTCGTCGAGCGAGGTCTACGGGACGGCGGTCCGGGTGCCGATGGACGAGCGGCACCCCCTCGGCGCCGAGACGCCCTACGCCGCGGCGAAGGCCGCCGGCGACCTCGTGGTCCGCTCGTACCAGCGCACGTTCGGCATCGACGCCGCGATCGTCCGGCCGTTCAACACGTACGGCCCACGGCAGAACCGCGCCGATTGGGCCGGGATCATCCCGCGCGTCCTCAATCGCCTCGCCGCCGGCGAAGCACCGGTCATCCAGGGCGACGGCCTGCAGACGCGCGACTTCGTCTATGTCACGGACACCGCGGAGGCGATCGTTCGGGCGTACCTCGCGCCGGCATCTCGCGGGCGCGTCATCGACATCGCCTCCGGACGCGAGGTCCGCATCGACCGGCTCGTCGCGCTCCTCTGCCGGCTCTCGGGCGCGAAGGTGCGCCCCGTCCACGAGCCGGCGCGGCCCGGCGACGTGCGTCGCCACCACGGCGATCCCTCGGCCGCGAAGGCCCTCCTCGGATTCAGGACGACCGTGAGTCTCGAGGAAGGGCTGCGGCGGACCGTCGCCTGGTACGCGGCGGAAGGCCGCGCCGCGCGGCGGGCGCGCCCGGCGCGGCGCCGCTCGGCCTCTTGATGCAGCTCCAAGGCTCGACCGTCCTTGTCACCGGCTCGACCGGCTTCGTCGGCGGCCACGTGCGCGAGGCGCTCGCGGCCCGCGGTGCCCGCGTCGTTCCCTTCGCGCGCGGCTCCGGCGCGGCGTCCGGCGACGTCCGCGACCGCGCGGCGCTCGACCGCGCGATGCGCAGCGTCGATGCGGTCGTCCACCTCGCGGTCTCCCCCGGGTATCGGGCCGAGGGCGATCCCCGCTGGGATGCCGAGGTGAACATCATCGGCACCCTGAACATGCTGCTGGCCGCCGGCGCCCAGGGGGTCCGACGGGTGCTCCACGTGTCGAGCGCCCATGTCTACGGCAGCACCCGACCGCTGGTCTCGGAGGACGACCCGCCGTGGCCGACCTCGCTCTACGGTGTCAGCAAGCTCGCGTCGGAGGAGTACGCGCGGATGTTCGCGCGGGCGCGCGGGCTGCGGGTCTCTGTCGTGCGGCTGGCCGCGCTCTACGGCGAGGCGGTCGGCGGAGACGCTCCCCCGAACGTGGTCACCCGCTTCGTGGACCTCGCGCTCGCGGATCGGCCCATCGTCATCGCCGGGGATCCGCAGGGCCGGCTCGATCTCCTGCACGTCAGGGATGCGGCCGCCGGCTGCATTCTGGCGCTCGAGAAGGAAGGCGAGTCCGGCCGCATCCACAACCTCGGTGGCGCCGAGCCCGTCACGATCGCCGAGCTCGCCACGCTGGCGATCGGTGCCTGCGGCTCGCGATCGATCGTCGAAGCCGGACCGCCGCAGCCATCGACGCTGCTGCCGCTGCTCGACATCGCACGGGCGCGCCGGGAGCTCGGGTTCACTCCGTCGATCGACGTCGCGACGGGCGTCGCCGCCTTCGCGGCCGCTCGCCGCACGCGACGGTCCGCGAGCGAGCCCCGCCCCTAGCAGGGTCGCGGCCCTCCGCTACGCGGTCGCGGCGCGCTGGATCCGCTCGGCCACGCGGAGCGCCTCGAGCGCCTGCTGACCGGAGGTGAGGGGCTCGCGTCCGTCGCCGATCCGGGCGAGGAAGTGCTCGAGCTCGAGGCGAAGCGGCTCGACGGTCGCGACGTGCGGGCGCGCGACGCTCGCCTCCTGCACGTAGGTCTCGCCGCCGGACGGATCGGAGCTCAGCACCGAGCCCCGACGGTACACCGTCAGCTCCCGGTTCATGTAGTTCACCGTCACGTACGAGCGATCGGTCGTGACCTCCAGGCGTCGCACGGGCTGGTGCGTGATCTTGCTCGCCTCGAGCCGGACGAGGATCCCGTTCTCCGTCCGGCCCTGCGCCGAGACGTGATCGAGGAGCGCCGGCGGGGCGGGCCTGCCGATGGCGCCGAGCGAGACGATCGGCGCGCCCGCGAGGGCAAGCACGATGTCGATGTCGTGGATCATGAGGTCGAACACGACGTCGATGTCGGCGATGCGCGGCGTCGGGGGGCTGAGGCGCTGGGCGCCGATGACGAGGAGGCGCTCGCTCGCGACGATCCGGCCGAGCTCGGCGACGGCGGGGTTGAACCGTTCGACGTGGCCCACCTGCAGGACGAGGCCGCGACGCCCGGCTTCCGTGACGATCGCCTCCGCGTCCTCGCTCGTCGCGGCGATCGGCTTCTCGATGAGGACGTGCTTCCCCGCGGCGAGGCAGTCGAGGGCCACCGCGCGGTGGAGCGCCGTCGGGACGGCGACGCTCACCGCATCGACGACCTTCAGGAGCGCGTGGTGATCGGCGAAGGTGGCCACGCCGTAGGCGGCGGCGACCTCGTCCCGGGCTCGCGGGTCCGGGTCGGCCACGCCGGCGATCTCGGCGTCACGGAGGAGGTCGTAGATCCGGACGTGGTTCCGGCCCATGTGGCCGGCCCCGATGACACCGACGCGGACCCGGCGCTTCACCCGCGGGAAGGCGGTCGGTGGCGCTCGCCTGCGTCGCTCAACGTCAGGCGAGGCTACCAGACGCCGCCGGACCCCGGCTCTCCCGGATCGCGGCGAGCTGCCGGAGCGGCGCATCGAGATGGGTGCGACGGATCCACGCGAGACCCGCCGCGCCGATGCGCTCGCGCGCCCCCGCGTCGCCCAGCGCGGCGAGCCCGGACACGATCTCGTCGACCGTCCGGGCGCTCACGATCGGTGCGGGGTCGTGGGATGGGTGCGGCTGCGGGTCGCGTGGCTCATAGGCGCTGATGACCGGGCGGCCGCAGGCCAGCGCGTCGCGCGCCAGCGAGCCGTACGCGGTGAGCACGAACTGGTCCGCCACCACGTCGGCGTGGCGGAAGGCACGGACCAGCCGGACCTTGCTCATGACCTCGCGGACGAAGGCCACCTGCTCCGCGATGCCCAGGCTGCGCGCCAGCTCGATCGCGCGCTCCACGTCCCGGCCCCAGGCGAGCACGATGAGCAGCTGGGCCGGGTCGCGCTCCAGCGCGCGGGCGAACGCGCGCAGGAGGAGGTCGGTGCCCTTGATCTCGAACTCGACCCGCGACGGCGAGAGGATGACCAGCTTGCCGCGCGCCCGCGCGGCGAGCTCCTCTCCGTACACCGCGGCGAACGTGCCGGCGGGCACGGCCGCGTACCCGTCGACGTCGACGGGCACCGGGAAGATCGTCGTGTTGCCGCCGAGTCCCAGGCGCTCGATGTACTGGAGATCGTGGGCGGGCAGGGTCGCGAGGACGCGGCGAGCGTGTGCGAGCGCGGCCCGCTGGAGGTGGGCGCGCGCCCGGTGCACGGGATTCCGCGCGCCGGTCATGAACGGCAGCGTCCGGATGTCCCAGCCGGTCGTCATGACCGCGTACGGGCGTCCCGCGAGGTAGGCGAGCCCCGCGGAGGGACCCTGCACGAGCACGAAGCGCTGCGCGGCCGTCGCCCGGATGACCGGCGCGGACTGCGCGGCGATCGCGACGCCGAACGGGACGAGCGCCGCCGGCATCGCGTGCGCGAGGCGGGGGAGGAGGCGCGCGAGCAGCGCGGTGTCGGCGAACGGACGCCGGCGCGGGCGGACGATCCACAGCGGGGCGATCCAGCCGAGGCGGCGCTCTTGCCGTCGCCAGTACTCGTCGGAGGGGCTGCGGGCCACCACCTCGGCGGTGGGCGCGGCGAGATCGAGGTCCTCCCACATCGGCCGCTGGTTGAACGGCGCAGCCGCTCCCTCGATGAGCGCGGCGCGCACGCCGGTCCGTCGGAGCACCTTGCCGAAGACGTATGCGATGTTGACGGTGTTGTCGAGCAGCCCGAGCTCGGGCACCTCCCCCTCCGCGGCGTCACCGAGCGGGCCGCTCGCCGTCACGCGCTCTCCAGCGGCCCGCGGTCCGCCCAGCGCGCCGCGAGGTCGGCGACCGTCGTGCACTCGCCGCCCTGCTCGCGGATCCAGCCGACGATCGCCTCGTAGAGCGGGAGCCGCGCGGCGACGTCGGGGTGGAAGAGGATCGCCGCCGCACCTCCGGCGTCGCGGACCTCGCCGAGGACGCGGCACACCTTCCGCGTGGCGAGCCCGTGGTCGAGGCCCATCCGCCATTCCTTGTCGAAGATGTGGTCCATCGCGACGGTCGGGACCTCGAGCAGCTCGGAGGCCGACCCCTGCGCGGCGACGGGGAACGGGCAGGCGACCCCGCGCGCGAAGCCCATCCCGCCGATGCTCGAATCGGTGCGGAGCCCGGCGGCGGCATAGGCGGGGACCGAAACGTCCTCGTCGAAGCGGAGGTGATGCGCGCGGACGCTCCGCGGCGCGCCGCCACTCGCCCGGCCGAGCGTCGCCGCTTCGCGAGCGCCGCGCGCGGCGTCGCCATGTGACGCGATGCTCGCGTGGAGCCCGATCTCGAAGCCGTCGTCCGCCAGCGTGCGGATCGCCTCCGCGAGTGTCTGCGCGCGGCCGCCGAGTCGTCCTCGCTCGCCGTACGCGTACCACGCGTCGTCCGGATGGCGGCCGTCCTCGTAGTCGCCGAAGAAGTGGTACGTGGCGCGCACGTCGAGGCGCCGCTCGAGCGCGGCCCACGCATCGAAGTTGAACGCGGGGTCCCGTGGGCGCCGGACGACCTGGCGCGCGACCTCGGTCAGACCGGCCTGCACCGCCGCGACCCGGCGCGCGCGAAGACCGGTGACGAGGAGGTGCCGCGCCTTGCGCAGGGACGGAGCGTCCTCCCGCACGGAATCGACGTCGTGGGTCAGCGCGACGAGGAAGCGGCCCCGCCCGCGCCAGCCGGCCTCCGGCAGACCGTCCGCGCGCTCGCGCAGCCATGCGCGGATCGCCGTGCCGTAGCGCGAGATCGGTGCGATGTAGGCGAGGCCTAGATCGTCGAGGACCGAGTACTCCGGGCGGAAGCGACCCAGGCCGTCGCGGTGCGCGACGGCGCGCCGCTCGCCCGCGGTGAAGAACTCCAGCGCGCCGAGGACGTCGACGCGGACCCTGCCATCCTCGACGAAGCGGCTCGTGTCGTGGGTCGCCCGTCCGAACAGCAGCGGGAGCGAGCCGTCCCAGGAGAGCGACACCTGCCGCGGGTCCTCCCAGCGCTCGGGGGGCGCGAGGTGCAGCGCCGCCGGCGTCGGGGCGCCGCCCCCTGCTTCGCCGGTCACCCGCACCACCGCCGCCACCCGCTCGTCCGGTGGTCCGTCGTCCTCGACCGCGAACGGCAGCCCGACCATCGTCATGAGCAGCGTGAGGAGCGCCCTCGTCCGCGGGGTCCGGAGCGGCCGGTCGATGACGCAGCGGACGTAGCGGGCCGACGAGGGCCGGGACCCGCTAGGCACCGGTCCGCCGCGGCGACGAGGCCACCGTGCAGCGGAGCCCGAAGCGCGCCCCGACGAGGCCGACGAGCGGCAGGTGGCGGTCGGCGTCCCACCAGAGGAAGTCGTGACCGACGATCCTGACCTCCGCGAACGGTGCGGTGCGCTTCGCCCAGCGCGCGTACCTCGTCGCGTGCCAGCGGAGCGTCGACGTCGCCGACGCGATCCTGGCATCGCGGAGCACGGCGCCGGCGCCCGGACGGCGGCGCAGCCAGAGCGTGAACGACTGGACCCCCCGGAGGATCGGATAGAAGGGCCAGTTGCCGTTGTCCCGGTAGAGCACGACACCATCGGTGATGCGCGCCACCTCCGCGAGGTGACCGCGCGGGTCGGCAAGGAACTGCAGGACCGAGCGGACGTAGACGAACCGGAACGTGCGGTCGAGGAACGGCATCCGCGACGCGTCGCCGCGGACCGCGAATGCGTTGCGCAGGCCGTGCTGTCGGATGAGCGCGCCGATCGCGCCGGCACGCGCCGGATCGAGCTCGATCGCGACGAATCGCAGCTGCGGGAACGTCCCTGCGAGATCGACGAGATGGGTGCCCCAGCCCTCACCCACCGACAGCACATGGCTCCCGGGGCTCAGTGCCTCCAGCTCCCGCACGATGATGCGTTGACCCCTGAGCACTTGAGCGATGGTAACGGCGAGACCTCCTATCCTCCACAGCGTGATGCCGCGCGGCTCGCGGTCGGGGCTCGGCCGCTTCGCGAGGAGTGTCGCCTCCGTGGTCGCGGCGAACTACGCGGCGATCGGCGTCTCCTTCCTGACGAGCGTCGTCCTGACGCGCGTCATCGGGGCCGGAGAGTACGGGCACCTCGCGCTGCTCCTGACCGGTTCGCAGGTCCTCTCCTTCTTCGTCTCGGTCTGGACGCTCACGGCCATCGTCCAGTTCGGCTCCCGCGAGTTCGCGGAGCACGGCTCCCTGGCGCGGACGTTCTGGTCGCGCACGATCCTGACCCTGCCCTGGCTCACCGCCGCGGCCGTCGTGCTCGCCGTGTTCGCCGGGCCCCTCGGCGCGCTCCTGAGCATCCCGCCGTGGGGTGTCGCGCTCGTCTTCGCTCATTTCGTTCTCGCGACCGCCGTCGCGACCGCTTCGTCGCTGCTCCAGGCGATGCAGCGGATGCCCCGGTACGCGCTCGGCCTCGTGCTCGATCGCGCACTCGCTCTCGCGGCCATCCTCGTCCTCGCCCGGCTCGGCGAGCTCGATGCCGTTCGCGTGCTCGCGTGCCTCGTGCTCTCGTCGGCACTGGTCGCGGCCTTCCTGTTCGCTTCGATCGGCCGCCGCACGCTCATGCCCATCCGCGTCGACCCCGCGCGGGTCACGGCGGTCTGGCGCTTCTCGCTGCCCCTCATCGCCACGTCGTGGGTGGGGCTCTTCGGCAGCCAGTGGCTCGACTACCTCGTCATCCGGACCTACCTTCCGCTCAGCGAGCTCGGCCTCTACGCGCTCGCGTACCAGCTCGCCGGCGTGCTCCAGCAGATGACGAGCGTCGTCGCGACGCTCCTCCTGCCGCGGTACTCGCTGCTCACCTTCGGCGGGAATGACGAGGAGGTCCGGCGGATCGTGGGGCGGGTGGTCCCCTACTGGCTCATCGGGTACGCCCTCGCGCTCTGTGCGGCGCTCGTGGTCGTGCCGCCGGCGATCGGCCTGCTGTTCGGCCAGGGGTTCGCCGGCGCCGTGCCCGCGTTCCGGCTCCTCGTCGTGGCGTCCATGGCCCTGGCGCTCCACAACGCCTTCACGCCGGTCCTCACCGCACACGAGCGGCTGTGGCGGCTCAGCTTCGTCGTGCTCGCCTCCGTCGTCGTGAATGTGGGCCTCGACCTCGTGTTCGTTCCGGCGTACGGGATCGCCGGCGCGGCGGCGGCCACCCTCCTCTCGTACGGCACTTCGGCCGTCGCCGTCCTCGTCGTCACCGAGCGCACCCTGTCGCTGCCCGCGCTGCGACACGCCTCGGTCGCGCTTCCGGTGATCGCCGCGTACCTGTGCTCGGTGCTGTTCACGGGTCCGCTTGCGCTCGGCGTGGGCGCGGCGCTCGTCGTCGTAAGCCTCGTGGTCGTCGGCCGGCTGCTCGACCTGCACCCCCGCGCGGACCTCCCGCCGCTGCTCCGGCGGGTGCGCGCGGGATCCTAGGGAGGACCCGATGAACGTCGTCTACGTGTCGCCGAACGGCGCCGGCACCGCGCTCGTGCGCAGTCAGGTGCTAGCGTACCTCCGCGGCCTCGCGGAGCGCGGCACGTCCTTCGACCTCGTGACGTTCGAACGTGACGACGATCCGTCGTTCCCCGAGGGCGACTTCCCCCGTGACCGCTGGCACGGCATCCGGGCGCGGCGCGGCGGTGGGATCGCGGCGAAGGTGCTCGACGTGCTGCGAGGCGTCGTCCTCGTCCTCGGACTCACGCTCGCCCGCCGGGCCCGCATCCTCCACGCCCGCAGCTACCTCCCCGCGGCGATCGTGTGGCTGGTCACCCGCGTCGTCCGCCGGCCGTACGTGTTCGACATGCGCGGCTTCCTCGGCGACGAGTACGTCGAAGGGCGGCACTGGGGTGCCGGCACCTGGCCGCACCGCCTGCTGCGCGCCAGCGAGCGGCGCCTGCTCGCCGACGCCGCCGGGATCGTGGTGCTCACCGATGCGGCGGCCGAGCGTCTTCGCTCGGACCCGCGCTACGCGCCGGCGGTGGGCAACACGCCGGTCCTCGTGACGCCCTGCGCGGTCGACCTCGGCCGCTTCCGGCCGATCGCGGAGCGGCCGGGGCCGCCGACGCTCGTGTACGCGGGGTCGCTCGGGCTGAGCTACGCGCTCGACGCGATGCTCGGTCTGTACGCGGCGGCGCGCGAGCACCTGCCGGCGCTCCGCTTCCTCATCCTGAATCGCAAGGACCACGCACTCATCGCGGCGGGGATCACGCGGCTCCGCCTCGCGGACGCCGACATCATCGTGCGCAGCGGCGAGTTCGACGAGATGCCCGCGCTGCTCGGGGCCGCCCACGCCGGGATCTGCCTGCTCGACCAGGTCTCATCCAAGCTCGCCTCGTCGCCGATCAAGATCGGCGAGTACCTCGCCTGCGGCCTGCCGGTCGTGCTGAACCGCGGCATCGGCGACGCGGCCGGCCAGGTGGCGGCAGCGGGCGCGGGGCACGTCGTGGAGACCTACTCCGACGCCGAGATCCGCCGCGCCGGAGCGGCGCTCGCCGCGCTGGTCGGCGATGAGCGCGCACGCAGGGCGGCGCGGGCGCTCGCGGAGGACCGGTACGGGGTGCCCGCCGGCGTGGACGCCTACGCCGGCCTGTACGACGAGATCATCGCGCGGCGCGAGGGCCGCTAACCCCGCGGCGCGATCCCGCCCGGCCCCGAGGGGACCCTCGCGCCGGGGCCAAAGTCGGTCACGACTTCGACGTTCTCGCGATGGCGGCGAAGGCTGTTCGCCAGCCGGTTCACCATCCTGAGTGCCGGCCCCGGCAGCATCGAGAGGGCCATGCCGACGAGGAAGCGGGGGTGGAGTGCCCTGCGACGTCCCCAGCCGAGCGACGCGGCGAGGTAGCCGCGTCCCTTCACCGGATCGCCGGCCAGGCGGAGCATCTGCCAGCCCAGATTGCGCATCTTTGCCGCGCGGACCTCGTTCAGGAGCGGGGTCAGCGCCGGCGGGAAGCCCTCCTCGCGCTCGAGCCGCTCGAGCGCGAGGAGGTTCATGTGTGCCAGCGGCTCGTAGGCCTTGCCGAGCTGGCGCCGATGCTCACGCATGACCACGAGAGGCTCCGAAAGCGGGTGGAAGCGGTAGCGGAGGGCCACGCGCAGGAAGACGCCCTCGCCCTCGGCGAAGAGGTCGTCGAAGAACGGATAGCGCAGGTAGCACGCCCGGCGCACGAGCGGCGCGTCCATGTTGAGCCACGTGCGGTGGTAGTCGCGCAGCATCGACTCGAGGACCCAGCCGCTCCACGTCGGCGTGTCCTCACGCCATTCGACGCCGGTCTCCACGTTCAGTCGGTAGCCCGACGCGTAGACCACGCCGTAGTCCTCGGGAAGCTCGGCAAAGGCGGCCATCTGCAGCGCGACCTTATCCGGCAGGTACCAGTCGTCGGCACAGAGGAAGGAGATGAACTCACCCGACGACGCGGCGATGGCCTCGTTCCATCGCTTCGTCACCGTGGCGCCGACGTCGTTCAGGATGACCCGGACGTTCGGCCGGCCCTCGTAGCGGCGCGCGATCTCGCGCGAGTCGTCGGTCGAGCCGTTGTCGATGAGGATGAGCTCGAGGTTCGGGTAGGTCTGGCCGAGGACGCTCTCGATGGCCTGCACCAGGTACTCGCCCTGGTTGTAGCCGGACAGCACGACCGAGACCAGCGGACCCGTCACGGCCTGTGGCGGATCAGGCTCGCTCCCCCGCACGCGTGAAATTCTGGAGCCAGGTCCCCTTGAACCATGGATTCCGCTGCCGGATGTCCTCCGCGTAGTTCCAGGCCGTGATCACGCAGGCGTCGGGCGGTTGCGCCTTGAAGATCCCTCCCTCGACGACGGGCAGCGCGACGCCGGGCATCCAGGTGTTGGCACGCAGCGGCGAGTCATCGACGACGTAGGAGAACCGTAGCTCGGGAAGCTGGTTGAACCACACGGCCGCGCGGCCGGACGCGCCGTAGCCGGCGACGCGCGCGCCGGACGCGGTCAACCGCTCGATCGTCTTGTACACCGGCGACGAGCGCCGTCTCTCGTACGCGCCGAGGACGCGCTCGAAGGATGGTCGCGCGGCGACCCGGCCCGGGTCGCTGACGGTGCTGCGCTTGCGGAACCGGATACGGAGCAGACCCCCATGCACGGGCAGCCTGAAGACCTCCTGCAGCTCGAATCCGTGCAAGGCCGCGCAGTGGGCCATCGAATCGACGGACCAGTAGGCCTTGTGCTCGTGATAGAGCGCGTCCCACTGTCCATTCAGCACCGCATCGAGATCGTGCGCTTCGATCCACATGTCGCCGCCCTCGCGCAGGACGCGCGACATCCCCAGGAACGTGTCGCGGATGTCGCTGACGTGCGCGACGCAGTTCGAGCTGACGACGAGGTCGAAGGGACCGTCCGCGGCGACATCCGCCGCCAGCGCCGAGGTGAAGTGCCTGTTCACGAGCTGATAGGTGCCGTCGGCGGCGTGCGCGGCTACGTCGCTCGGGTCGACGCCGACCCGCCGCCAGCCGGCGGGCAGCCGGCTCAGGAGGACGCCGTCGTTGCAGCCGACCTCGAGGACCGCGGTGCGGTCGCCGGCGTACCGCCGGCCGAGCTCGCTCGCGTAGTCGCTGAAGTGCCGAACGACGCCGGGGATCGAGGACGACTTGTAGTGGTACGTGCCGAAGAGGATCTGGGCGTCGATGTCCTCGAGCACCTGGACGAGGCCGCAGCCGGTGCAGTAGATGAGTGTGAACGCGTAGCGCGGGAGATGCCGGGCCTCGTCGGCCGACGGCGAGAAGTCGCCGACGAGCGGCATAGGCTCGAAGCGGAGGATCTCCTCGAAGCCGCTGGCCGGCGCGTAGCACCCGCGGCAGCTCGTCAGCCGTCGCATCCCGACCTCGGAAACCACCGCGCGGACCTCAGACACTACGACCGAGTGTACGGGAAACTTGAGCCCCTTCGCCCCGGTAGCCGGGCGCTTCGACCCGACGTCTCGGTCAGCGGACGGCGTCGCTCTCGACGGACGGGTCACGACGGCGGAGGCGGGGGAGGTTCCTCATGACGCGATCGATGGGTCCGACGAGCACGGGGCTCGCGAGCGCGATCGTCAGCGGGATGATCATCGCGCGGTGGCGGAACAGCGTCCCGACGTTGCCCTCGAACAACGTGAATACCGCGAGCGCGCCGACGATGATGAGGAGCATCGGCGCGTACGCCCACCAACGGTTGCGGTGGCGCCACGCGGACACGACGGCGGCGACGAGGATCACGTCCCAGAGCAGGAGCATCTCCATCGCGGCCGCGAGGTCGGAGAGCGACTGGATCGCCCAGGGTAGCGGGGCGAAGAGCGCGTAGGCGAGGCCGATCGGGCTCTGCGCGAGCACCTCCTCGACCTGGTCCGACGGGTAGTTGTCGATGACGATCAGGTCGCCGCAGTTCACGATCGCCGTGCGCGGCTCGGGAGTCGCCGTCGACGGCGGCTCACCGGGCTGCGGTGCCTTCGCCACGACGAGCTTCGTGCCGGGCGTGACGATGACCGTCACGCCGGTCGGCGGACAGGTCGGCGTGGGCGTCGGCGACGGCGTCGGCGTGGGCGTCGGCGACGGCGTCGGCTCGGGCGTCGGTGACGGCGTCGGCGCGGGCGTCGGCGTCGGCGACGGCGAGGGCGTCGGCGTCGGCGACGGCGTGGGCGCGGGAGTCGGCGACGGCGAGGGCGAAGGGGAAGGTGACGGGCTCGGCGAGGGCGTCGGCGGCGCCGTCGGGCCACCCGGCCGGATGGGCGTCGGCGTCGGCGTGCGGGTCGGCGTGGGAGTCGGGACGAGAGTCGGCGACGGGGTCGGCACCGGCGTCGGCGACGGGGTCGGCACCGGCGTCGGTGGCGGTGTGGGCCGAGGCGTCGGTACCGGCGTCGGTGGCGGTGTCGGCGCGACGACGCTGATGACTGACGACTGGTCGTCGGTCGTCGTGACCGTGAGCGTGATGCCCGTGTCGAGGCGGACCGGGACCGCGGTCGGGGCCGCGTACGCGGTCCGCGCGCCAACGGTCATCGCGTGCCGGATGTTGACGATCGTGAAGATGAAGTCGGAGCGGAGGAAGACGAAGCCGCCGCTGAACTGGCTCTGCACGATGAGGACCACGCTGAGGACGGTCCCCGTGAGCCAGGCGAGCCTACCCCGAATGCTCGCCCGGGGCATCACGACGACCGCCGCCACGATCGCCATGCCCGCGAGGTAGTAGATCCAGAGGCGCATCGAGAACATCGGGACGAGCAGGAGGAGCGCCGCGGCGAGCGGCAGCACGCGCGGCCGCTCGTGGAAGGACCGGAGCAGCCGCAGCTGGAGGGCCATAAGGAAGAGGATCAGCGCGTCCTTGAGGTTGATCGATGTCCAGACAGTCAGCGACGGGTACACCGCCGTGAGCGCGGCGGCGACGAGCGCCGCCCGTCCGCCGAAGATCCGTCGCGTCACGTCGTAGAGCAGCACGATCGTCCCGGTGATCAAGCCGGCGTTGAAGACTTCCATCGTGAGCACGTTCGGCCCGAAGACCGCGAAGACGATCGCCTCGAGGTAGCCGAAGGTGCTCAGGAGGTAGGCCCAGCCGTCCCAGTACGGCGGACCGTGCGAGGGGTCGCTGTCGCCGCGGATGACGTTCGCGGCGACCCGCGCCGCGAAGGCGTACGACCAGTCGTCACCGAAGAAGAAGCCGTCGTGGCCGGTGAGCATCGACCCCCCGTAGAGAGTCACGACCGCGGCGAGGTGCCCGGCGAGCGTGAGGAGGACGATGCGACCGGGCAGGAGGCGATCCTCGACCGCGAAGAACGTCCGCACGAGCAGCGCGAGTCCCCAGACCGCGAGCACGGTTGCCGCTACGGGACCCACCGGCACGCCGAGCGCCATGAGGCCCGCGCAGGCGAGTGCGCTCGCCGCGAGGAGCGTTCGACCCGGGAGGAGCCGGCTCACGTCCCCCGTCGCCCAGATCCCGCGGAGCGCTCCGTCCACGCGGCGCGCACGTCGTGCGAGGATTCCGCGCGCCGCCGCGACGTACCTCAAGGGGCGCCCATCAGCCGTTCCACGACGTTGATTCTCGCAGAGTCCCCGGTCGCGGTCCGGGTCGCCCGCGCTGCTACATTCGTCGCCTGACTTCAGGCGCGGAGGGTCCCGACGTGACGCGTCCATCGGTGAAGCTCGCGGCGGGCACGGGTGGCAGCGTCGTCGTCGATGCCTGCCAGGTCTGCGGCTCCACGGCGCTTCGATCGCTCCTTTTCATCGGCTACCTCCCGCCGGTGAACGGGATGCCGGCGATCGGGGCGCGGCCGGTGGAGCAGCCGGCGTATCCGGCCGAGGTGCTCCGCTGCGACCGATGCTCACTCGTCCAGCTCGGGCTCGTCGTCGATCCCGCCATCCTCTTCCCACCGACCTATCCGTACACGAGCGGGACGACCCGGATCCTGCGCGAGAACTTCGCACGGCTGGCGAGCGAGGTCGCGGACCTCGCGCTGCTCGGCCCGGGCAGCCTCGTCGTCGACATCGGCTCGAACGACGGAACGCTCCTCGCCAATTTCCAGGGGCAGGGCCACCGGGTGCGCGGGATCGAGCCGACGAACGCCGGGAACCTCGCGAACGGGCGCGGCATCCCGACCCACATCTCGTTCTTCGACCGCGCCGCCGTCGAGCGGGTCCTGCGCGAAGAGGGTCCCGCGCAGGTGGTGACCGCCGCGAACGTCTTCGCGCACATCGAGGACGTCCATGCGGTCGTGGACAACATCGTCGCGCTCATGGCGCGCGACGGCGTGTTCATCAGCGAGTCGCACTATTGGCTGTCGCTCGTCGAGACCGTGCAGTACGACACGATCTACCACGAGCACCTCCGCTACTACTCCCTTGAGAGCCTCGAGGCGCTGCTCGGCGAGCACGGCCTGCAGGTGTTCCACGCTCGGCGCATCCCCACCCACGGCGGATCGATCCGGGTCTACGCGACGCGAGCGGGGCTTCGACCTCCCACGGCCGCGCTCGCTCCGCTGCGCGCGCAGGAGAGGGTCGCGCTCGATCCGCAGGGCCTCGCGCGGTTCCGACAGAGGGTGATCCGCTCGAAGCTCGATCTCCTCGCTCTGCTCCGCGACCTGAAGCGGACGGGTGCGCGCATCTACGGGGTCGGCGCGCCATCCCGCGCGAGCACCCTCATCAACTACGTCGGCCTCGACGACGGCATCCTGGACTGCGTCGTCGAGATCGCCGGCTCATACAAGATCGGCCTGTACATCCCGGGCACCGTCATCCCGGTGCGTGACGAGAGCTGTCTGTTCACCGACCAGCCGGAGTACGCGCTCCTCCTCTCGTGGCACATCGCGGACGAGCTCATGCCGAAGCTCCGGCAGAACGGCTTCAAGGGCGACTTCATCATTCCCCTGCCCGAGCCCCGGGTCGTCAAGGGCGGCACCGCGTAGGGTTCGTCGCGCGCCTAGGCGGCGTTCACCTAAGCCGGGGTTCGGCGCCGCGCCCAGACGTTCATGTTCCGCGCGGTCCCGGTCAGGTTGGCGATGTGGTTGATCTGCGTGGCCAGCAGCGCCGGGATGCGGTCGCGCAGGCCCGCTCGCGCAGGCACCTTGGCGACCGCGTGGCTGCGGAGGCTGGTGATCTCCATGTCGTACTTCGCCAGCAGATGTCCGAGCGCGCGGGGGTTGAAGCCGAACACGTGATACGGCGGCCACGACGGCGACAGGTTGTAGACGACCGCGCTCCCGCGCAGCCGGCTGGAGGCGCCCGCCAGCATCGTCAGCAGGTTCGGCTCACGCGGCGTGTCGATGTAGATGACACTGCCGGGGTGCGTGAGGGCGCGGACGCCGGCGATCAGCGAGTCCGGATCGTGGACGTGCTCGATGATCGCGCTCAGGACGACGGCGTCGAAGGGCGCCGGCTTCGTCTTCGCGAGCTCCTCGATCGAGGCTCGGACGAGCGTGAGCCCGTACCGCTCGCGGGCCGCCGCGATCATCGCCTCCGAGAACTCCGTCCCGACGGCATCGAAGCCGCGCTCGCGCGCGATGTGCACGAGCTCACCGCGGCCGCAGCCGACGTCGAGCAGGCGAGGCCGCTCGATCCCGCAGCGCAGCGCGATCTCGCCGACGATCGTGCGGGTGTTCTCGAACTTCACGAGATCGTGGGCCGCGCCGAAGTACTCGTCGGGGTGCCCGTAGAGCTCCTGAGGCTCACGCGGGAACGGGAACGGATCCGGGAAGAGCAGTCCGCAGGATCGGCACCGCACGATCGCCGTCTCCACGCCGAGGCCGTACCGGTGCGAGGGTCCGCCGCGCCGACCGAGGACGGAGCGCGGACCCGCGCCGCAGACCGGACAATCGATCCTCGCGAGATCGAACGCGTGACCATCGCGGTCCCGCGCCATGGAGGTGGGGGCGCTCAGCCGGTCCCTCCCCGGCCGGCAATGTGGTCGGCGAGGTCCGCGTACCAGCGAACGGTGGCCGGCAGCCCGGCGGCGAGGGGTATGCGAGGCTCGTAGCCGAGCGCTCGCAGCTTGCTGATGTCGGGGCAGCGGCGCAGCGTTCCACCGGCCGCAGGCGGTCCGGCGGACACCGTCACGGCGCGACCCAGCACGCGTCCGATCCGCGTGGCGAGCGCGTCGATCCGCACCTCCTCGTCGTTGCCCACGTGGTAGATGTTGAGGTGCGCTCCGGTCTCGATCGCGCGGAGCGCTCCGTCGATGAAGTCGTCGATGTGGACGAACGCACGCGTTTCCGCCCCGGTCCCCTGGATCGGTACGAGCAGGTCTCCGGTCGCCGCCCGCGCCAGATCGGCGATGCGCATCGAGAGCTCCGGGATCACGTGGTCCCTCCCCATGTCGGGTCCGTAGACGTTGTGCGGCCGGAGGACCACCACCCGGCGGAACCGGCTGCGGCCGTAGTTGAGGACGAGGAGCTCCGAGATCAGCTTGCCGCCGCCGTACGAGTAGCGCGGGTTCAGCGGATCCGGGACCGTAAGGGCGACGGTCTCGTCGGTCGGCACCTTCGGCGGACTCTGGTACACCTCGGAGCTGGACACGAGCACGAGCTCCGGCACGTCGTGCCGCAGCGCGCCCTCGATGACGTTGAGCATGCCGCGCACGCCGACGTCGAGGACGAGCTCGGGGGCGCTGTAGAAGGTCCGCGTGCCGTTGATGTAGGCGAGATGGCACACGACATCGATGCCCGCGCACGCGCGCCCGACCGCATCGGCATCCCGGACGTCGCCCTCGACGTACTCGACGTGCGCGGCCACGTCTGCCAGCCGGCTGGAGCTCCCGCGCGAGCCGTTGTCGAGCACTCGGACGGACGCGCCGCGCGTGATCAGGCGTCGCACCAGCGCGCTGCCGATGAAGCCGGCGCCGCCGGTAACGAGGTAGCGCTTGTCACTCATCGACGGAGCCCTTCGCGATGCTCGTCGGTGGGCGCACGAGTCAACGCGGCCGGACGGTCCAGTCGTAGCCGATCGAGGGATCGTCGTGGGGCACTCTGAACTCGTCGGGTCGCGCCGCGTCGTAGACCTCGCTCGGGAAGTTCACGAGCAACGATGGCTTCACGCCCAGCGTGACGTATCCGTGGAGGACGCCCGGCGGGATGAGGATCGCCAGCGGACGGTCCTCGCCGATCACGAACGTCATCGTCTCGCCCTTGGTGGGGGAGCCCTCGCGGGCGTCGTGGAGCGGCACCTTCACCATGCCGCTCACGCACGTGAAGAGGTCGTGCTGCACCTTGTGGTAGTGCCACGCGCGGATGACGCCCGGGTAGTTCAGCGAGACGTAGGCTTGTCCGAACCTCGTGAAGAGGTCGGGCCAGTCGTTTCGCAGGAGCTCCATGAGGTAGCCGCGGTCATCAGCGTTCTTCTTCAGCTCCCGAACGACGACCCCGCCGATCACCGGTCGAGGTCCTTGTTCGCGCCGCGCTCCGCCACGAGGTTCGCGGCGCGAAGGTACGACTGGAACGACTCGCCGCAGTCCGCCCAGTAGCCCGTCACGCGCTCGAACGTCAGCTCGCCGGCGGCGATGTAACCGTTGTTCACATCGGTGATCTCGAGCTCGCCGCGAGCGGACGGGCGAAGTCGCTCCGCCAGATCGAACACACGCGAATCGTAGAGGTAGCACCCCGTGACCGCGTACCGGGAGGGCGGGGTGGTCGGCTTCTCGTCGATCCGAACGATCCTGTCGCCCTCGATGGCCGCGACGCCGTACGCCGTCGGGTCATCGACCTCCACGAGGAGCAGTCGGGCGCCGCGCTCCCCACCCTGCTTGAAGCGGGTGATCGCTCCCTTGATCGAGTACTCGAAGATGTTGTCGCCGAGCAAGACGCACACGGCGTCGCCGTCGCTCCAGTGCCGGGCGAGGCCCAAGGCTTGCGCGATCCCGCCTGCCCGCTCCTGATACGTGTAGTCGATGTGCTTGATCCCGAAGGTCTCGCCGTTCCCGAGAAGCGGCAGGAAGTCGCCCGCGTGGTTCCCTCCGGTGACGATGAGGATCCGGTCGATGCCCGCGCTCACCAGGGTCCGCACGGCGTAGTAGATCATCGGTTGGTCGTAGACCGGCAGGAGATGCTTGTTCGTCACGCGCGTCAGCGGATAGAGCCGTGAACCCGAGCCGCCGGCAAGAATCACACCTCGCACAGAGAGAGGTTACCGCTGCGCGGCCGGACCTGTCTCGGCGCGTGACCAGAGCCTCCACACGAGGCCGGCGATCAACACAACGCCCGCGGCTTCGACGATGAAGATGACCGGCTCGATCGGGATCCGGTAGCGGAAGGCGTGGCGCGGCATGAACACGAGCGTGAAGAGCGCGAGGTAGAGGGAGATGTACGCGAACAGCAGTCCGATGATCGGCCGGCCCACCCATGCGCGCCGGCGAACGAGCTCGACCATGGCGACGATCAGTCCGAGGACCAGAACGAGCTCGATAAGGTGCCCATACATGTTCGGGAAGTTCGTCGTACTCACGAGGTTGAGCGGGTCGGCCGCGCCGCTCGGAGCAAAGAACAGGAGCGTCATCGCCCGCTGTGGTACTGCCACGGCGAAGAAGCCCGCCACCGCGAGCGGGTCAGCGGCGGCAGCCCGAAGGCTTCCGAGCGGATCGCGTATCGGGTTGATGCCCCGCCTGACGAGGAATCCGTTGTCGATCGTTATGCCGTCGTCGGCGAGCAGGTCGAAGTTATCCGCGGCAAGCTGGTTGGTGATGCGCGGCTTCCCTTCAAGTTGTGCCGTGGAGAGCGCGACCGGCAGGGTGAACACGAGGAGCGCGAGTGCCAGGGTCGCGACCTCGGCGGCGACCCGCGCCGGTCGCTGACGGCCGGATATCACGAGCCAGACCGTGGTCGCCGCCAAGAGGACCCCGCCCACGTTGTTACGGGTGATGAACGCCAGGCCGACGGCGGCCGCGCCGGCGACGAGCCACACGAAGCGCCCGGAGTCGCGGTATCGGGCGAGCACCCACGCGCCGAAGAGGACCGTTGGCACGAGGATCGACTCCGGGGCAAGGGTCGAGCTGACCTGGATCATGTTCTGCTCGGTCGCGAAGAGCCCAACGGCGACGAGGGCCGCCGCCGTGCCCGTCGCGCGGCGCGCGATGGCGTAGAGGAGCAGTGCGCTCAGCACCGCGACGACCGCCTGCGCGAGCACGACCGCGCCGAGCGAGCCACGCGTCAAGGAGAAGATCGCGGCAAGGAAGTACGAGTACGCGGGGGGGAAGCCGTCGTTCGCGGCGAGGACGCTCGTGGCTGCCGAGGGGTCGGTCCACAGCGCCGTCGCGTGCTCGAAGTACGACGGCCCGTCGTCAGAGGCCGCGGCGAACGCGGCACCAGGACCGGTCCGCGAGAGTGCCTGCAGCCCGAACGCCGCGCGGAATCCGAACGTCAAAGCGAGGAGCACGACGAGGGTCGCCCGACCGTCGAGCCGGATCTTGGGCGCCGGTCCGTACTCGGCGTAGGCGATGCCTGCGAGCGCCGCAGCGATGGCGAACGCGCCGGGGAGCCGCTGCTGGCCCGCCAGTGTCGCGACGCTCGTGGCGGCCACGGTCGCGAGGAGCGGCCAGCTGAGGAGCCGGTTGTCGGCGACCGCGGTCCGCCCGCGTGCGACGCGCCAGAGCCACCAGCAGAGCGCCGCCGTTGCGGCGCTGACGTACGCGAGCGCGTACGCGCGGTACGGCGCGGTGAGGTACTGGTCCGCGAAGAGGAGCACCGCCGCCTGCAGGAGGCCGGCGTAGAGCGCCGCGCCGAGGCCGAGCGTGAGACCGAGCCACGCGTCGCGCCGGCCGGGAGCTCTGCCACCGACCACCGCGCCGGCGACACCCGCGAGCACACCGGCCAGGAGCGGCAGGAGCGGCAGCTCGGGGATATTCACGTGGCTCGGAGGGCCGAAGAGCGGCGCGTAGAGCGTGACCGGAACCAGGACCATCCTGCTGCCCAGCGCGACCACCGCGCCGAAGACGACCGCGACCACCACGAGCACGCCGACGCGCTGTCCGGGTGCCATCGACGCACAGGATACGGTGGCCGTGTCTCGGCCGGAGCGGACCCCGGAGCGGGCACGCCGGCTTCCCGTCGGGCGCCCCGGGGGTGGCCGCGGCTACCATCACCATACTTTGAGCAGCTCTTCGCTCCCGGACATTTGCGTCGTCGGCGGCGCCGGCCACGTCGGGGCTCCGCTCGCCGCCGTGCTCACGTCGCGCGGTCACCGCACGCTGATCTACGACAAGAACCGAGCCGCGCTGCAGAGCCTCCGCGGCGGATCGATGCCGTTCCTCGAGGAGGGTGGCGATGAGCTGCTCCGCGAGGTGCTGCCCACCGGGCGACTCACGTTCACCGACGATCCAGCCGGCGTCTCGGGCGTCCCGATCATCGTCATCACGATCGGCACGCCGATCGACGAGTTCCACAACCCGATGGTCCGGGTCGTCACGGGCTGCGTGGATGAGCTCCTCCCGTTCCTTGCCGACGGCCAGACGATCATCCTTCGCTCCACCGTCTTCCCGGGAGTGACCGAGCTCGTCGATGGATACCTGCGCAAGAGCGGCAAGCGCATCGGTGTGGCGTTCTGTCCGGAGCGCGTCGTCCAAGGGCATGCGGTCCGCGAGCTGCAGACGCTGCCGCAGATCGTGAGCGGGATGACGCCGGAGGCGGAGGAGACCGCGGTGCGGCTGTTCTCGACGGTCGCGTCCAAGGTGGTACGGATGCCGCCGAAGGAGGCCGAGTTCGCGAAGCTCATCAGCAACGCCTACCGCTACATCCAGTTCGCCGCGGCGAACCAGTTCTACATGCTGGCCGAAGCGGCGGGGCTCGACTACGCACGCCTCCTGCGAGGCCTCAAAGAGGACTATCCGAGGGTCCACTCGCTGGCCGGCCCCGGCTTCGCCGCCGGGCCGTGTCTGATGAAGGACACCATGCAGCTCGTCGCGTTCGACCACCAGCGGTTCTCGCTGGGCAGCGCGGCCATGATGGTCAACGAAGGGCTGCCGAGCTTCATCGTCGAGCGCATCCGCCAGCGCCGCGACCTGAGCACGACTACGGTCGGCATCCTGGGTATGGCGTTCAAGGGCGATATCGACGACATCCGCGAATCGCTCTCCTACAAGCTGGGGAAGATCCTCCGCTTCCACGGTGCGACCGTCCTGTACTCGGACGAGTTCGCCCGCGATCCCACCTTCATCTCGAAGGAGCGGCTCGTCGCGGGGAGCGACGTCGTCATCGTCGGCGCGCCGCATTCGGCGTATCGCTCGCTCGAGGTGCCGGCGCGTGTGGAGGTGGTCGATCTGTGGGGCGTGCTGACGGGTGAGCGTCGGCCGTGAGCGGCGTGCGCGTGCCGTCGCCGTCCCACGCGGTGCCGGAGACGTGATCCGATGACGCCGACGATCCCCTGGTGGGAGCCGCGGATCGCGGGCCGCGAGCGCGAGCTGATTGGGCAGGTGCTCGACGACAACTACCTGAACGACGGCGAGTGGACCGGGCGCTTCGAACGGGCGATCGCGGAGCGGACCGGCGCTCGGCACGCGATCGCCTGCACGAGCGGGACGATGGCGCTGTTCCTGGCCGTGGCGGCGGTGGGCGCCGGTGCCGGCGACGAGGTGATCGTTCCGGACCTCACCTTCATCGCGTCCGCGAACGCCGTGCTCCTGGCCGGGGCGAAGCCCGTCCTCGTGGACGTCGACCCGCGCTCGTTGACCGTCGATCCCGCGGCCGTCGAGCGGGCGATCACGCCCCGAACGCGCGCGATCATGCCGGTGCACGTCAGCGGGCGGAGCGCGGACATGGTGGCGCTCCAAGCGATCGCCAAGCGTCACGGTGTCGCGCTGGTCGAGGATGCCGCGGAGGCCCTGCTCTCGTTCCGGCGCGGTCGTCACCTCGGCACCTTTGGAGCGCTCGGGTGTCTGTCCTTCTCGCCGAACAAGTCCATCACGACCGGGCAGGGCGGCATGGTCCTGACCGACGACCCCGCGCTCGCGCAGCGCGTCCGAGAGCTGAAGGACCAGGGGCGCCCGGTCCGGGGCACCGGGGGGGACGACCCGCATCCGACGATCGGCTTCAACTTCAAGTTCACCAACCTCCAGGCCGCCGTCGGGCTCGCGCAGCTCGACGAGCTCGACGCGCGTGTCGAGCGTCAGCGCCGGATCTACGAGATCTACCGCGAACGCCTGGCCGGGGTCGCGGGTATCCGGCTGCCGGGATTCGAGATCGAGGACGGCGAGCGCCCGCTCTGGACCGACGCGGTCGTCGAGCGCCGGGACGCCCTGGATCGTCACCTGTCGTCGCGAGGCATGCACTGCCGGCGCTTCTGGCATCCGCTCCACCACCAGCCGCCCTACCGCGACGCGGACGATCGCTTCCCGAACACCGTCGCGGTCGCCCCGAAGGCGCTGTGGCTGCCGTCCGCGTTCACGAACTCGGACGACGACACCGCGCGGGTCGCCGACGAGATCCGCGGGTTCCTCGCCGGCGCGGGAGCACGTTGACCGAGCCGAAGCTCAGCGTCCTCCTCCCGGTGCGCAACGAGGGCATCAACCTGCGGATCATGCTCAAGCTCCTGCGCGGGATGGTCGACGTCAGCCACGAGGTCCTCGTCGTCTACGACGATCCGGCGGACGACTCGGTCCAGGTGGTCAACGCGATGCGGCGCGAGTACGCGGAGATCCGCCCGGTCCTGAACACGCTCGGGCGCGGCGTGGTGAACGCGATCCGGGCCGGCGTCGCGGCCTCCACCGGGCAGTACGTGCTGATCTTCGCGGCCGACGAGGTCGGTCCGGTCATCGCGATCGACGACATGCTCCAGCTCATGGAGCAGGGCTGCGACCTGGTCTCCTGCACGCGCTACGCCTACGGTGGGCGGCGCCTCGGCGGGTCGATGGTCGGCGGCGTCCTCTCGCGGCTGGCCAACCGGCTCTTTCACCGACTGGCCGGGTCCGGCCTGACCGATGCGACCACCGGCGTGAAGATGTTCAAGCGCGAGCGGTTCGACGAGCTGCACCTCTCGGGGCGGCCGATCGGCTGGGCCGTTGCCTTCGAGATCTCGATGAAGGCCGAGCTCGCCGGGTGGCGACTGGGCGAGGTGCCGATCATCTCGATCGATCGCCTGTACGGAGGCAGCTCCACGTTCCGGCTGGGTCCCTGGTTCGGCGAATACCTCCGCTGGTTCATCTGGGGAGCCCGCGCGCTGCGGTCCTCTCGCCGGAAGCGCCAGGTCCCGCTGCGACCCGACGAGCCGAGCCTGCGTGTCGGGACGCCCGAGTGAAGGCGATCGTCTCAGCCACCATCCGACTCCGCCATCCGGAGCACTTCGTGATCGGCGAGGATTCGATCGTCGATGACTTCTGCTACTTCTCGACGAAGGTGCGCGTCGGACGCGGCTCTCATGTCGCCGCGAGCTGCACCATCGGCGGCGGCGTCGAGCGGCAGTTCACCATGGGCGACTTCTCGAGCCTGTCGGCCGGGGTGACCGTCTGGTGCGCGAGCAATGACTACGTCCGCGATCTCGTGATGATCGTGCCGAATGGCATCGGGGCGATCGAGCAGCACACGATCGCGGGCGACGTGACGCTCGCGAACTACACGGGGGTGGGCGCCAACACGGTGATCATGCCGGGCAACCAGATACCCGAAGGAACGGTGGTCGGAGCGCTCTCGTTCGTCCCGCCGAGGTTCGCGTTCGAGCAATGGGCGGTGTACGCGGGCAATCCGCTCCGGCTGGTCCGGATGCGCGACCGCGAGAGCGTGCTCGCGCAGGTGCGCGCGGTCGAAGAAGGTCTCCGGCGGCGCGACCGGGCGTAGGTCGCGGAAGCCCGGTCGCGGACCCGCGTGGCACCCCTGTCAGAATGGCGCGATGCGGCTGCTCGTCACCGGCGGTGCCGGGTTCATCGGCTCGAACTTCATTCGGTACTGGCTCGGCGAGCACCGGAACGACGAGATCGTGAACCTCGACCTCCTCACGTATGCGGGAGATCGGCACTCGCTGGCGGACGTCGAAGCTGCCGATCCCGGCCGCTACGCATTCGTCCTCGGCGACATCGGGGACCTCGCGCTCACGGAGCCGTTGCTGCGCGAGCGGCGTCCCGATGCGATCGTGAACTTCGCCGCTGAGTCCCACAACAGTCGGGCCATCCTCGACCCGGCCGCGTTCACCCGGACGAACGCGCTTGGCACACAGCTCCTTCTCGACGCGGCGCGGCGCACGGGCATCACTCGGTTCCACCACATCTCGACCTGCGAGGTCTACGGCGATCTCGCGCTCGACAGCCCGGACTCGTTCAGCGAGGAGTCGCCTTACCGGCCCCGCACGCCCTACAACGCGTCGAAGGCCGCCGCCGACCTCATCGTTCGTGCGTACCACGCGACGTTCGGCATGGCGGTGACCATCTCGAACTGCGCGAACAACTACGGGCCGTACCAGCACCCCGAGAAGGTCATCCCGCTCTTCACGACGAACGCGCTCGACGGCCGACCGCTCCCGCTCTACCGGCAGAGCCAGAACCGGCGCGAGTGGCTCCACGTCGACGACCATTGCCGCGCGATCGAGGCGATCCTCCTGCGCGGCCGCATCGGCGAGACGTACAACGTCGGCAGCGGCGACGAGCGCAGCGTCGAGCAGATCGCCGACGCCGTCCTCATTGCGTTGGCGAAGCCGGCGAGCCTCCGTACCTATGTCGAGGACCGGCCGGGGCACGATCGCCGCTACCTGCTCGACCATTCGAAGATCGCGCGCGAGCTCGGCTGGGCGCCGCGCATCCGATTCGAGGACGGCATGCGGGAGACGGTGGCCTGGTACCGCACGCATCGCGCGTGGTGGGGGCCGAAGAAGGCGGCGTTGGCCAGCGCGCTCGACGAGACGGCCTGGAAGCGCTCGACCGATGGCGACTGAGAGGGAGCGCGTCGGATCCCGTGCTGCGGGTGCCTAGGACCCGCGAGCTCCCTCGCCACGAGGTCGTCCGTCTGGGCCCGCGTGTGAACCGCTACGCGGTGGTCATCCCGGTCTGGAACGAAGGCGAGCGCCTCCGCGCACAGCTGGTCGCGATGAGGCCGTACCTCTCGATCTGCGACATCATCATCGCGGACTCGAGCAGCACGGACGGCTCGACGGCGATCGAGGTGCTCCAGGCCAGCGGCGTTCGTGCGCTCGTAAGGGTGTACGAGCGAGGGGTGAGCCTCGCGCTCCGTCCGGCGATCGCACACGCCCTGGACGAGGGATACGAGGGCATCGTCCTCATGGACGGGAATGGCAAGGATGACCCCAAGATGCTCGTCCGGTTCGCGGAAGCCCTCGCGAGCGGGATCGACTACGCACAGGGATCTCGGTACCTCGCGGGCGGCGCAGGCTTGAACACACCGAGGAGCCGTGACCTGCTGATCCGCTATGTGCATTCACCGCTGTTCAGCCTCGCCTGTGGCCGGCGGTTCACCGATTCGACGGTCGGGTCACGAGCCTTCAGCTGCCGCCTGCTCTCCGACGAACGGGTCCGGCCTTTCCGGAACGTCTTTCGGGACTACGACCTCTACTTCTACCTCGGCTGGGCTGCCTGCCGATTCGGCTTTCGCGTTGCGGACGTCCCGGTGACCCGCGCGTACCCCGAAAGCGGCGAGGTACCGACCAAGATCACCCTCCGACACGGCTACTGGCAGATGCTCAGACCACTTCTCCTTCTCCTGACGCGTCGCTATTGAGAGACCAGGACGGAGCGATCTTGCGGGCATGGCGCCTGCGCCCCGCGGACCGTCGCGTCAGGCGCCGAGACTCTGCTGTTCGGCGATGTATGCGGTGACCGCATCCTCAGAAGAGCGGACGTCCGTCCGAGAACGGAGCTTGTCAACGTTGGCGGAGTAGGTGTGCACCGGCAACGCCTCCACGGTCCGCGGCGCGTCGATGCCAGCAGCCAGCGCCACATCCGCGAGCCGCACCGTTCCGATACCCGCGACGTTGAAGACGCCCTCCTCGCTCCGGAGGGCCCACGCGATCCTCGCCACGTCGCGCGTGTCGATGAACGAGAGGCGCGACTCGGGGCTGATGTAGAGCGTGCCCTCCGACAACAGGTCGTGGATCGGATTCTTCTTCAGGCGTGGCCCGACAAGAGGGCCAAGCCGGAGCACGAGCGAGCTTCGCGTGAAGCTCCGGACGGCGAGCTCGGTCACGTACTTGATCAGGCCGTAGCGACTCAGCGTCAGCGGGTCGATCGTTACGTCTTCGTCGTTGCGCGCGGGATCACCGAAGTCGTTGTAGACGTCGATGGATGACATGAGCATGTACCGCTCGCATCGGAAGTCGCTCAAGCTCTCCATGGCCGCATCGACGTTCGCGCGGAACGACGCGAGGGGATCGCGCTCCGCCAGCCGCTTGTCGGAGCTCCCGTTGGCATTGATAAGAAGATCGGCCTCCGCGCCGCGACTCGAGCGGTAGCTGTCGCGGTCCACGCCGAGCACGTCGGCGCCCTGCTCACGGAAATACGACTCGAGTGCCGAGCCGACGAAGCCGCGATGGCCGAGCAGAATGACGCGCGGCGTCCTCTTCACGTGCGCGGAGCATACGACCGACGCGTCGCGCGGTAGCATCGAGGTGCCCATGACCGACCAGAGAGGCACCGCCGTCCGACGGATCGAACCGGCGTACTCCGATGCGCGCGGGACGATCACGGACATCCTCCAGGACGTCCCCGTCACGGACGTGACGATCATCACGACGCGCACGGGCGCGGTGCGCGGCAATCACTATCACAAGCACACGCAGCAGTACCTGTACATGGTCGAGGGACGGATGCGCCTCACCACCCGGGTCGCCGGTCAGGATGCTGGATCGATCATCCTCGAGAAGGGCGATCTGGTCCTCCAGGAGCCGAACGAGCAGCACGCGATGCGCGCGATCGAGGACACGACCTTCCTGGTCCTCACCTCAGGTCCGCGCGGCGGGGCCGACTTCGAGAGTGACACCTTCCGTCTCGGCGTCGAGGACCTTCTGGAGCGGCCTGACTAGGGCCGGATCGTCGGCTCCGGGAGCGGCACGATGAACTTGCCGCCGCGTCGGATGTAGTCGCTGTGCTCGAGGAAGTAGTCAACGTAATTCCAGGACAGCAGCAGGGCGTACTCCGGCATCTCCTCGAGGAAGCGATCCTCGCTCACGATGGGGATGTGCGTGCCCGGAGTGACCAGCCCGAGCTTCAGCGGGTTGGTCTCGGCGATCATCTCGATCGTGTCGCGGTCGAGGCCGAGGTAGTTCAGGAGCGTGTTGCCCTTCGCGGGAGCGCCGTAGCCGCCGACGCGCGCGCCGCGCGAGCGGAGGTCGGCGATGAACGTCAGCAGCCGAGAACGTGCGTTCGCGACGCGGTCGGCAAAGGCGGTGTAATTCTCGACGCGGCGGATGCCCCAGCGCGCCTCGTCGGCGAGCAGACGCTGGACCGAGCCGTCAACGGCGTGCCTGGACTCGGCCGCGGTGACGAAGATGCGGATCGCCGGGCCTGAGGCGCCGACGGCCACGCGTTGCGCGTCAACGATGTGCAGCCCGTGACGGCTGAGGAAGGGCACGAGCGAGGTGAGACTCAGGTAGGCGAGGTGCTCGTGGTAGATCGTGTCGAACAGGCACTGGTCGATGAGGTCTGGTAAGTAGGAAGCCTCGATGACCAGAGTTCCCGTGCTCCCGACGAGCGAGCGCAGGCCGCTCGTGAAACCGTCGATGTCGTCGACGTGGGGAAACACGTTGGTGGCGGTCACGAGCGCCGCCGTGCCGTGAGCGCGCGCGATTCGCTCCGCGAGGCCCGCGTCGAAATAGGCCTTGATGACGTCCAGGCCACTCTGCCGGGCGATCTCGGAGACCTGGGAGGGCTCGACGCCCACGCGGACGAGGCGATCGTCCCACTCGCGCAGGAGGCTTCCGTCGTTGCACCCGACATCGACGACGAGGTCACCGGGCTGGAGCGCGAAACGCTCCGAGAGCTCACGCGCGAGGTGACGGTAGTGCTGTTGCAGCGCGGCCGACGTCGAGGACAGGTAGAGGTAGTTGCCGAAGATGAGCGTCGGAGAGAGCACGTGGCCGAGCTGCATGAGGAAGCACGTGCGGCAGAGCACGACGTCGAGCGGATACCGGCGCTCGCTCGCGAGGTCGCGCTCGCTGAGGAAGCTGTTGGAGGGTGGCTGCTCGCCGAGGGAGAGCAGGGGGAGCAGGTCGGCGGAGCCGCAGTAGCGGCAGACCGCCGTCTCGCGGACGTCGCTCTTGGTGCCGGTCATGACGCGGTGCCAGCCGTGTGCGACCGCCGAAGCCTTCCGAATGGGACAAGCTTCGCGACCGAGACGAGCCCGACGGCGGCGAGCGCGCTCAGCGTCGGCTCTAAGAGCAGGCGGTGACGGCCCTCCACAAAGCCGACGCTCTGCGAGGCCGAAATGATCAGGAGCTGAAGCGCCACGATCCCGAACGCGGCCCGCGACCCTCGTCGCCACACGGCGGCGCCGCCGACCAGCACGAGCGCTCCCTCCATCGCCCAGAGGATGCGGTATGCGTCGATCCAACCCTTCGGATAGAGGAGACCGGCGTGCGGCGGGAACCACCAGAAGTACACAAACTTCTCAGCGAACCACAGCAGTCCGGAGAGTGGTGCCGAACGAAGGAACTGGAACGCTTCCTCGCAGAAGATGCGGCCTTGCTCAATCTCCGGTTTTCCCAGAAGTCGTGCGCGTAGATCGTCGGGCATGACCTCATAAACGCTCCGCCCATCCGCGGTGATCGCACCGCCGGTCGCGTTGGGGTTATTGCCCTTCCACAGATGGACGCAGTTATAGGGAACGGTGGGCGAGAGGGTACCGAGGACGGCGGCGTTGCGCACGCTCCATGGCAACGCGACTGCCAGCATGATCGCCGCCGCCGCCACAAGCGGTCGACGCGGCGCGCGGAGTGCGAGTGCCCCGAGCGAAGCGGCCGCGAAGGCGACGACCGTGGGCCGCGCCAGCATCGCGATGCCCGAGAGGATGCCGAGTCGGAGGCCGCTCAACGACCGCGAACGAGCCTGGTCGAGGACCGCGATGAGGATCGCGCCGGCGAGCAACGCATCGAGATTGAGTTCGTGCACTCGCGCGGCGTAAAGGAGGAGCGGCGGGTTGAGGGTGGTCAGGACGGCCGCGACGAGACCGGCCGTTCGGTCGAAGAGGTGCGTCGCGATCGAGTAGGCGACCCACACGAGGGCGGCGGAGGCCACGGCGAGCGCGATGCCGATAAGCCAGTAGGCGTTCGGGCCGCCTCCGAGCGCATGGAGGAGTGCGAGGATCATGGGAAAGGCGGGAAAGCCGAAGGTCTGCCACTCGCTTTCGAAGAACGGGTAGGAGTAGCCGTGCCCGGTGATGATGTTCCGTGCGATCTGGTCAAACTCGAAGGTCTCAGGGCTCGAGTAGAGGCCGTACGCGACCTGGGCAAGGAAACGGATCGCCAGCGCGCCCGCAAGGATCCAGACCGGCCAGGTGATGAGCGATGCGCGCTTGATGATCTGCGCCGTCATCGGTGCTCGTACGCGCAGAAGGCAGTGCCCTCGGCGGCGAGACGCCACGTTTCGACCGCCTGCCCGACGATCCCCGACTCGCCCGCCTGCAGCCACTCGCTGCAGCGCACGCGGAGCTCCGCACGCGCTTTGCCGGGTGCGGCGGCGTCTCGCTCGATGCGGATCGTCGGCTGCCGTTCCTCACGCGCGCCGACGGGCACGGTCGGGTCCCGCTCGATGAAGATGATCGGCCGCCGTTCCTCGAACTCGCGAGCGAGCTGATCTTCGAAGCCTCGATACTCGATGGAGCTGTACGTGTTGACGCTCACCGGGTTACGGGTTCCGCTGAGGAAGTGGATGAGCGCGAACGTCGGTATGACCGCGTAGGTACGGCCGCGCGCGATCGCGAGCTCATTCGTCATCCGCTTCAGCTCGGCGAATCGATCGTAGTTGGCCTGGTTCGTGAGCAGACGCCCGAAGCGCGGGTAAAGGTCTCCGAGGTTCGCGGTCTGCTCGACGCGTGGCCGCTCGCGATAGGGGTACTGGAGGGTGAGGATCAGATGGAGCGCCAGGACCACGGCGGCGGATGCTCCAACGAGCGGGCGTTCCCACCTGATCCGCTCCGGCGGTAGGGCCTGCGCGAGAAGCAGGCCCATCGGTGCAAGTCCGAGGATCGGACTCGCGTATCCGCCACTGATCGACGCAGCCCAGGCAAGGGCCAAGATGCCCCAATGCAGCATGGGCGTCTCGGCGTCACCGATCGCTCGTCGGCAGCGAAGCACGGTGAGCGCGCCGGCGATGCCCACGAGACCCCAGAAGACCGGATGCCCCAGCCGGTACGTGCCCCAGCCGGTGGCTTCGAGCGCCAGCAACGCCAGCTCGACGAGCACCAGGCCCAGCAGGACCACGGGCACCGCGATGCGTCGCACGAGCGCATATGCACCGTGCGCTGGAGGCCGCGTGTGTCCCGACCAGGTTAGAACGAAGCCCGCGGGGACCAGGACCGCGATGGCCACGATGACCGGGAAACGTACGTACACCGTCACGGCGCTGAACAGAGGCTCACCCGGCGGCACGGTCGTCGTGAGCTGAGAGGTGGCGTGGGCGAGCGCGCCCACGGCGGCGAGCCACGCGATGGATCCCGCAACGATCGCGGCGCCCGGCAGCACGCTCGCGAGAAGCAGCGGCCAGCGTCGCGGCGCGCGGGAACCTGCGAATTCGACAAGAGCGAAAGCCCCCAGGAAGAGCGGGAGCACGCTGAAGTTCTGCTTGCACAGCGCCGCCAGGACTGCCGCCGCCGACGCGGCCGCGCGCCACCAGAGAGCGGAACGTGAGGGGCCACTCGTGCGCGAGTAAAGGAGTGCCATGAGTGCCGCGGAGCCGAAGAGCAGGCCGTCCACCGTGTACCAAGGCATGGGCAGGAAGTTGTTAAGGGCGAACGCCAGGCCGATGGTGACGAGTCCGATCGACCTCACGTCGGTGCGCAGGCGGCCGGTTCGCACCGCCCAGACGAGCGGGAATGCGACCACGCCGACCATTTCGAGGTAGTAGACGAGACGACCAGTTTGGAGCTGCCAGCCGTCCGGAAGCCACAGCCACGCCGTGTGGAGATAGAGGGTCAACGGCGTACGGATGTAGATGAAATCGCGATACGGGATCTCGCCGTTGAAGATGCGCCACGACCAGGCGTAGATGAGTCCGTCGTCCGTCGGGTGGTAGCCGCTGAAGCCGGTGACAGCGAACGAGAGCAAGGCGAACGCAAGGAGTGTCGTGAGCCACGGGAATAGCCCTGAGCGTGCGCTCAGCTGACGCCAGCCTCTGCCGGGCGCGGCGCATCCCTCCGGCCGGTCTCGTAGAGCGCGAAGGTCCCGTGACGGGAGATCGGCCGCAGGCGAGCCGTGAGCCGGAGCTGCTCCGGATCCGTGTACGCAAGATCGAGCAACACGTAGTCGAGTCTGTACTCGTCGATGAGATCCTCCAACGGCCGGCGGATGACCGGGTAGACCGCTTCGAACTTCGACAGGTCGCCGCTATGCCCGCCCCACAGCACCTTCTTCCGTGAGGCGAACGACACGAAGTCTGCGTACATCGAGGGCAGGCACAGGACGCCTTCCCCGCTCGCCCCGGCGAGATCCGCCGCGGTCGCCTCGAGGTCCGGCGGAGTCGAAGACGTGTGCTCGCTCGTCCGCGTCCGCAGGTAGCCGTAGAAGACCGCGATCGCGGCAAAGCTGAGGAGGAAGCTCAGCCCGATCATCGCTCCGGCGAACGAGCGCCAGCCGTCCTCCCCGCTCACCACGAGCGCGAGGCTGAAGGCCGTCGGCATCACGGAGGCCTTCATGTAGGGGTGCCCCGGCCCGAAGACCTTGAGCGGTTTGACGAACGTCACCGCGAACGCCCAGAGCAGGATCGCGATCGCCCACACGTACATCCGCTGGCCCCACCACTCCACGACGAAGGACGGCGTCGCCGCGAAGACCATCGGCACGAGGAAGGGGTTCTCGCCGATCAGCCGGACCAGCGAGCGCACGCGTCCGCCCGCCTGCCAGTTGACCTTTCGCGCTCCCGAGGCCGCCCCGCCGTAGATCGGCGAGTCCAGGATCGGATGGAGCCCGCGGTACTCGATGTTCCGCCGCCAGAAGCGGACCGCGTGCACGTAATTCTCGAGCACGCGCAGGTAGAAGCCGCCGGAGAGCACGACGGCGCCGGCGAGGCCCGCCAGAGCGATCGCCAGGTAGCGCGGATCGCCGAACACCACGGAGAGCGCGCCGGTCGCGATGAGGAACGTGACGCCGGTCGTGGTCAGGAAGAGCACGGTCGATGCGAGGATCGCCGCCGCGATCACGTACCACGGCGAGGGGCCGAGCATGCTCTTCGCGGCGCCGCCGACCGGGAGCAGGCTGCGAAGGATGAGATACATGGTGATCGAACCGAGGAACACGCCGAACGCGCGGGGGTTGAGGCTCCGGGTCTCGGCGATGAGCTGTGGTGTGAGCGCGTGGACGGCCCCCGCCACGATCGCCGCGAAGAGGCTGCCGGTCAGTCGAAGCGTGAGCACGTAGACCAGGAGCAGGTGCGTCGCATCGACCAGCGGGGAGATCAGCCAGAAGTTCCGCCGCAGCCAGCCCGGCGGGAACAGGGCGAGGAACACGACAAAGCCCGGCGGGTACGACTCCGTCTTGGTGTGCAAGAGGTACTGCGGCAGGCTGATCGGGAAGCGCCTGGTCTTGCGTAGCGCCTCGGCGCTCGCGAGGAAGTACCAGGTGTCGACACCGCCCGGTCGCGACCCGATGTGAATGCCCAGGCGGATGCCGATGGCGATGGCCATCAAGGCGGCGCCCACGAGGCCGACGAGGATCAGATCGGACCCAGGCATCGCACGCTCCTCTCAGCTTCGACGGCCACGGCTCGGAACATGGCCGGGCTTCCGCCGAGCACCACCGGGCACGAGGCCTCGCAATGCTAAGTCGCACAGGTGTCGACGGTGCGCGACGGCGCACGAGGCGCCGGGACCACCGTTCACCGCCGTGGACCTAGCGGTCGGCTTCCTTCCGGCCGAGCTCTTCGTACGCGGCGACATACTGCTCGATCAGGTTGCCGATGCCCAGCTCGGTCCTCGCGTACGCCTGACCGCGCAGCCCGAGCGCGCGCCCGCGGTCGTCGGATCCGAGCACGCCGGTGATCGCGCCGGCGAGCAGCGAGGCGTCCCCGTTCGCTACCGGAACGCCGTGGCCGACGAGCCGCAGGAGCTCGGTGGGCGCGCCGGTTTCGAAGCCGACGACGGGGAGGCCCATCGCCATCGCCTGACGGCTGGACAGGTTCTCGGCTTCGATCACCGTGGTGCGAAGGTAGAGGTCGGCCGCCGCGTACCAGGGCAGCACCTCGGGGGTGAATCCGCGAAGGTGCGTTCGCTCGACGATCCCCAGCTCGCGAACGAGCGCCTCCAGGGTGCCTCGCTCGGGTCCTTCTCCGAGCACGACCCACTGGAGCGCCGGGAGGCGGCGGGCGGCGATCGCGATCGCCCGCGCCGCGAGATCGTGGCCCTTCGATGGATGCAGTCGACCGACGGAGAGCGCGAGCGGCGCGTCGGCGGGCAGCCCGAGCGCGGCCCGGACCTCCGACCGATACCGGTCGCGGTGCGCGTATGCGGCGTCCGTCGCGGCGATGTCGAGGCAGCCGCGGATCCACCGGATCTTCTCCTCGGGCACGCCGACCCGGTGCAGCTCGTCCGGGTAGTCGGTGAAGAAGCGCGCCACGAGGGGATGGAAGCGCGCGTAGAGCCCCGGCATCCACGAGACGCCGCGCATCTGCGCTAACAGCGCCGGTACGGTGTGAACGAGCGGGCGGCCGGTGAGCCGGGCCAGCACGAGGCCGCAGACGAAGCCGTAGTAGAGATGCGCGTGGATGACGTCGGGTCGGAACGCCACCAGCTCCCGGAAGGCTCGAACGATCCCGGGGACGGTGACCGTTCCCGCCGACCAGACGGCTCGCGCGAGGGGCTCGACCCTGCTGCCGACGATGGCGGAGCGCGCGAGCGCGCCGATCGGGTGGTCCCGCTTCGAAGCCTCCCGCGGTCCGGCTCGATACGCGCCGAGCTCGCGCAGCCGCGCGGCGTGCACGAACGGCCCGACCTGACGGGCGGACTCGCGGTACATCGTCGTCACTCGGTGACGGACGCGCCCATCGGTCAAACGAACGACGTCGTGCAGCAACCGCTCGCTGCCACCGCCGTCGAGACCGTCGATGACGTTGAGGACGCGCAGCGGACGTTGAGGAGTCAGCGCGTCGTCCTCGGGGCGATCGCTCCCAGAACCTGCTGCTTCAGCAGCACGACGTCGGCGCGCTCGAGCAGCAGCAGGCCACGCCAATCGGTCCGCGCGAGGCGAAGGTACAGGGCGAGCACGACCACGGCACTCACGAGCTGAGCGGTGAGCATCGCGGCTGCCGCGCCGGTCGCGGCTCCCCCAGGCACGAGGACCACGAGCAGGACGAGGCTGAGGCAGCCGTTGAGCCAGCTCAGGATGGAGAGCAGTCCGGGTCGGCCGAGATGCCCCAGAAGGTACGTCGACAGCAGCGCGGGGGTCACGGCGACGGCGCTGCCGACCAGAAGCAGGCGCAAGGGAGCCGCCGCGCCGCTGAATGCCTCCGAGAACAGCAGCGTGATCAGGGTCGGACCCAGGAGGATCGCGAGCGCGACGATCGGCAGCATCAGGGCGAGCCCGACGCGGAGGTAGCGGTTCATCGTCTCCGTCGCCTCGGCCCGTGGCAGCCGGATCATCCGGTTGAACAGGACGTCCTGGAGCGATTGGATCGGGAGCAGCAGCTTCTCCGCCAGCGCCTGTGCGATCGAGTACACGCCGACGGCGCCGGGACCGTGGAGCGCGTTCAGCACGAAGACCGCCGACTGGTTCCGCAGCAGCATGCCCAGCGAGTTGGGGTAGCCTCGCAGGCCGAACAGGATCATCTCTCGTCCGAGGTCGCGCGATCCGCTCTCGCGCTCGGAGGCCCGCCCCGGCAGCCGGCGCAGCAGCCAGACCATCGCCGCTACCTGGATGACCAGCACGCCCACGTAGACCAGGACCGCCCCGACGGCGCTGCCGGTCGGGGCGACCAGGCCGAGGTTCCCCGCAAGTGACAGGGCGGCCACCGCGAGCTGGACCGCCGTGACGCTGGCGACACGACGCAGCCCGACCATCATCGCGTTCCAGTAGTTCGCGTACACGGCGAGGGGCACGGCCACGAGCGCGCCGAGTGACCACGCACGCGGGATGTTCGGGAGGATCGTGTCGCCGACGGCGATCACCACGAACGCGCCCCCGGTGCCGACGAGCAGGGCGAACAGCGCCGCGTACCGAACGAGGACGCGGTGGACCTCGCTCGGCCGGAGATCGTGTCGACCGCCGAAGACGACGGCACTCTGCGAGACGCCCAGGTCGGCGAGCGTCGAGAGGACGAGAAGCAGGGAGACGAACACGAAGTACTGACCGCGACCGAACGGACCGAGCGCGCGCGCGAGCACGATCAGGTTCAGGGTGCCGATGACCAGGACCAGCGAGCGACCGCCGACCCCGACCACGAACAGGGAGAGCCCGGTCACCTCACGCACGCCCGCTCAGCCCCGGTGGCCGGCCCGCCGCGACGAACGCGATCGCGGACCTCGAGCCACGCTCAGTGCATCTCGCGCACGCCGGACCCGGTGATGATCGGGATGTGCCGCATCGGGATCTGCGGTTGCCACCAGTCCCGGTTCTCGCTGTACCAGCGGATCGTGGCTCCGAGGCCTTCCTCCCACGACGTCGTGGCCTTCCAGCCGAGCAGGCGCTCCGCCTTCGTCGCGTCACAGGTGTGCCGGAAGACCTGCGCCGGCCGGGCACCGACGAACTCGATCGGGCTATCCGCGCGCATCGCGTCTCGCACCGCGGTCGCCACCTGGAGAATGGTCCGACTGTCGCCGCTGCCGAGATTGATGACCTGTCCGATGACGGTCCGCCGATCGGCATGGAGGATCCGATCGAGGGCGTCGCAGTGGTCCCCGACGAACAGCCAGTCACGCGAGGCCGAGCCGTCACCGTGGACCCGCAGCGGCTCGTTCAAGAGGCAGCTCGTGATGAAGCGCGGGATCGCCTTCTCGAGGTGCTGGCGCGGGCCGTAGTTGTTGAACGGCCGCACGATGACCGCCGGGATACCGTACGTTTCGCCATACGCGTAGACCAGTCGGTCAGCACCGCACTTCGCCGCCGAGTACGGACTCAAAGGGTTCAAGGGGTGGTCTTCGTCCATCACCGACGTGGTGGCGGTGCCGTACACCTCGGAGGTCGAGATGTGGATGAAGCGCTCCACGCGGTCCCGGTGCTGGACGACCGCGTTCGCCACCGTCTGCGTGCCGAGGACGTCGCTCTCGAAGCACTTGCGATTGTCGTAGATGGACCTCGTGACGTGGGTCTCGGCAGCCATGTGGATGACGATGTCCGAGGCGCCGACGAGGCTCTCGACGAGCTCGCCGTTCCGCACATCGCCGTACCAGAACTCGTATCGGCCCGACTCCACCGCGTCGACCGGACCGTTGTCGACCCGACCCGCGTACGTGAGCGAGTCGAGGACCATGAACCGATACTCGGGGTACTTGGCGAACAGGTGGCGCACGAGGTGGCTGCCGATGAATCCGACGCCGCCGGTGATCAGGATGGTCTTCACGCTGGGCGCCCCCATTCGCCTCGCAGGATAGCGGCGGTCGCTCGCGGGCTCCGGCCGCTGCTCGACGGATCGGTCCAGAGGTGGGCGCTAGCCTTGCGGAGCCACGTTCAACGGTAGACACTGCCGCCTGACCGCGGCCGATCGGATCCGCGAGCATCCCGCGCGCCGATCCGCGCGTGATACGGAGGAAGACGCCGTGACCCCAGCGACGAGCCCGCTGCGCCTTGTCGTCTGGGGCCTGGGGCGTCACGCGACGGACAAGATCCTCCCGGCGGTCGCCGCGACGGAGGGACTGGAGCTGTACGGCGTGTGCTCGCGCGACGCGCGGACCGTGTCGACGTCGTCCGCGGCATGGAGCTGCAAGGGCTGGACCGAAGCCGCGCCCATGCTCGACGATCCCAAGATCGACATCGTGTACGTCGCGACGCCGACCGGGCTCCACGCGGAGCACGCCGCGGCCGCCATCGCCGCGGGCAAGCACGTCTGGTGCGAGAAGCCACTCACCTCGCGCCTGCGGGACACCCTGGATCTCGTGAGCCTGTCTCGGAGGAGGCAGCTCTCGCTCTGCGAGGGTCACATGTATCTCCACCATCCGCAATTCACCCAGCTCGCGCGATACCTGTCCGGCGGCCGGATCGGCAGGAACCTTTCGGTGGGCTTCCGCTTCGGCATCCCTCCATCGGCTCATCCGGGATTCAGGACCGACAAGGCCCTCGGCGGCGGCGCCCTGCTGGACGTCGGCTCGTACCCGATCTCGGCCCTGGACGCGCTGTTCCCCGACGTGGCGCGAGAGGTCTGCTACGCCCGGGTCTCGTTCCGGGGCGGATCCTCTGTGGACACGGATGGTCGCGCGATGATCGAGCTCTCCAACGGCGTCGCGGCCGACCTGGAATGGAGGACCGGCGCCGCATACCGCAACGAGGTCGACATCTGGGGCGACCAGGGTTCGCTCTTTGCCGACAAGATCTTTTCGAAGCCGGCCTCGTTCATGCCGCTGTTCCGCCTTCGTGATGCTCATGGCGTGGAGACGACCGAGCCTGCCGGTGCGGGCGATCACTTCGTGCTGATGCTCCGCGCCTTCCGGGATCTGGCGGCCGACGCCGAGGCGGCGGAGAGGGAACGCGGCAGCATCACCCGACGGGCCGAGCTCCTCGAGAAGATCGCGTCGGTGGCGGCCGCATGAAGGATTGGAGAGCGCACGTTCTCGACGACGAGTCGATGTGGCCCACTCAGCCGAGGGTCGAGCTCCCCGCGCCCCACGTCGATGCTCGTGGCGCGATCCAACCGCTCGTGGACTTCCCGATGAAGAACGTGTCGCTCATCTCCTCGAAGAAGGGAAGCGTGCGCTCGAATCACTACCACCTCAGCGATTGGCACTACATGTACGTGCTCTCCGGATCCTTCGACTACTACTTTCGAGCCGCCGGCGGCACCGCTGAGCCGACGGCGATCACGCTGCGGCCCGGCGAGATGGTCTTCACCCCGCCGATGGTGGAGCACGCGACGGTGTTCCTGGAGGACACCCAGCTTCTCGTCGCGAGCCGCAATCCGCGTGACCAGGAGGTCTACGAGGCCGACGTCAAACGGGTGCTGCTCTTCGACCCCACCAGGACGACGTAGCGGTCGTTGGCCGACCTCTACCTGCGCACGACGTGCCGGATGTGCGGCGGTGCCGACCTCGAGAGAGTGCTGTCGCTGACGCCGACGCCGCCGGGCAACCGATTCCTCGCGTTCGACGAGCTGTCGCTCCCAGAGCCGGCCTATCCCCTCGAGCTGTTCCTCTGCGGGGGCTGCCATCACGTGCAGCTCGGGCACGTCGTGGATCCCAGGATCCTCTACCAGAGGTCCTATTCCTACGTTTCGGCGACGTCCTCCGTATTCGTCGAGCACCTCCGGGCCTACGCCGCCGAGATGATCGGTCGGTTCGCCCTGAGAAGCCCGGCGCTTGTCGTGGACGTCGGCTCCAACGACGGCACGTGCTTGCGCTTCTTCGCGGAGGCCGGCCTGACCGTCTTGGGGGTGGACCCCGCGACCGAGATCGCCGATCGCGCGACTCGATCGGGCGTCGAAACGATCGGCGAGTTCTTTTCGTACGAGCTCGCGGTGCGGCTGCGCGAACGGTGCGGACCCGCCGCGTTCATCACGTCGCACAACGCCTGCGCCCATATCGATGATCTCGAGGGCGTGCTGCGGGGGGTCCGGCATTGGCTCGCGGACGACGGCGTGTTCGTGCTCGAGGTCGGCTACCTCGTGGACGTGTACGAGCACATGTGGTTCGACACGATCTACCACGAGCATCTCGACTACCACACGGTCGGTCCGTTCGGGAGGCTGTTCGACCGAGTCGGTCTCGAGCCTCTCGGGGTGGAGCGGGTCAGCCCGCAGGGCGGCTCGATCCGCATCCTCGCGCAGCGCGCCGGAGGTCCTCGGAGCCGCGATGGCTCGATCGAGGCGCTGGTCGACCTCGAACGGCGAAAGGGTCTCGACAGGCCCGAGACCTTCGCTGAGTTCGGTCGCCGGATCGATGCGCTCGGCTCCCGGCTGAGAACGCTCGTCGGCGAGCTGAAGGCGAAGGGGAAGTCGATCGCCGGGTTCGGCGCGCCGACCAAGGCGACGACCCTCTTGTCGCACTTCCGGCTGGGCAGGGAGACGTTGGACTTCATCGTCGACGACAACCCGCTCAAGCAGGGCCTCTTCCTGCCCGGGTCGCACATCCCGGTCGTCGCTCCGGCGCGCCTTTCTCTCGATCGACCCGACTACCTGCTGATCCTGGCTTGGAACTTCGCGGATCCGATCATGGCGGCCCATCGGCGCTACGCGGAGCAGGGAGGAAGATTCGTCCTTCCGCTGCCCGTGCCCCGCGTCATCGAGGATGGCGAAGCGGATCGCCGAGGAAGCTCAGCGCGCTGAAGGCAGCGTCGTGGCGAGGAAGTCGGCGACGATCGCGCCGACCTCGCGACTCCCTTGGGTGTTCAGGTGCACGTCGTCGAAGAAGTGCTGCAGATCCGGCGCGATCTTCGCCGCAAGATCGAGGCACGCAAGCTGCTCGTCGAGGCACACCCGCAGCGTCGCCTCGTTGTACGCCGCGATCATCTTCGCGATCGCGCCCGCGCTGTAGAAGGCGGCCGAGCCGGGGATCCACCCTCCCCCTCCGGTGAACGCGAGCGTGTCGCCGCTCGGAGCGCCGTCCCGGTAGACCGAAGGCTGGGTCAGCAGCACGAGCCGGCTGCCGGCTTCTCTGGTCGCGAGCGCGAGCTGGTGGAGCCTCAGCTCGTAGCGCGCGATGTCACCCTGGAGTCGCGTGGGCAGCACGTCCGTCTTGGGCGCCCGCTCCCGCTGCGCCCGCGGCGTGAAGTAGCTGCGCGCGTCGTTGACGTTCACGAACTCCGCCTGGAATCCGGGGAGCCACTGCCGAACGAGGCGCAGGATGCCGAGAGCGCTCCAGTAGGTGCGCAGACCCGCGATCCCGGGCCAGCCACCATCGACGATCGGCCAGCTGCGCGCCGAGTCGAACTGATGCATCCCCTTGTCCCAGTCCACGCCGTCGAGGACGCCGAGGAGGGAATGGGCCATGTCGTTCCACCCGACCAGAACGACCGTGATCTCCGGCCGAACCTCTCTGCCGAGCGTCTTCATGAGCACGATGTTGTCGGATGCATCGAGACCGGACTTGCCGGTATTCCCGACCCAGACCCGGCCCGTGGCGGCGCCGCTGAGGCGGCGCTCGATGATCGCCGGCCAGGTGTCGGGATCGTCGATGTACAGCTCCTCGGTCGTGCTGCCGCCCACGGCAAGGATGCGCAGCCGGTCGGTCCCTTCGCGGGCTCGCGCGCGCATCCCGTCGGGCCCGGTGGTGAATCGGCTCACCTGATACGTGATCCCCGGCAGAACGTCCGGTGCGGGATGGAGCAGCACCTGAGTGTTCGGTCGCCACACGAAGTAGGAGACGCTGCCGGGAAGCCGGACGAGATCGGTCAGACGGAGCCCGCCCTCCACCACGAGGAGGACCAGCAGGAGGGACATGACCGTCCGTCCGGGGTGGCGCATTCCGGCAGGCCAGACCGTCGCCGCCGTTGCGAGGAACAGGGCGACCCAGATCGCGCCGACGAACAGCAGCAGCGGTGAGGTCGCCGGCCAGCCGCCAGCGAGGCGTGTCGCGACCATACCGAGTCCGGCGGAGCACGCGATGAAGAACCCGCCGACGGTCGCCCGGAAGGCTGCGGTACGCATCTAGAAGAAGGGATACAGGAACGGACTGATCGGCGACGCGATCGCGACCACGGTCAGCAGGCCGACGATCCCAAGCCCGATCAGCACCGGTGCCAGCCACCACGAGCCGCCTTCGCGGAGCAGCGCGATGAGCTGACCGAGCACGGTCAGTCTGTCCCTCACGACAGCCAGACCTCCTCGCGCGGCTGTGACAAGGGGATCGTTGTGGATCGTTTGGACGAAGCCGGAACGAGGAACGGCCAGAGCACCAGCGCGTCGAGATCGGTCGAGCAGAACGTGCGGAACGCATCCTCTGGCGTGCAGACGATCGGCTCGCCACGCAGGTTGAACGAGGTGTTGAGCACCATGGGGACTCCGGTCCGCCCTCCGATCCGCGTGATCAGATCGTAGAAGAGCGGACTCGTCTCTCGGCGCACGGTCTGGACCCGCGCGGTGCCGTCGACGTGGGTGATCGCCGGCAGGCTCGCTCGCTGCTCGGGGCGGACATCCGTGACGAGGAGCATGAACGGGCTCTCGTCCTCATCGACGAAGTAGCGACCGACATCCTCCAGATGCACCGCCGGGGCGAAGGGGCGGAATGGCTCCCGATGCTTCACTTTGACGTTGATGATGTCTTTCATCTCCGGACGCGTCGGATCGGCGAGGATGCTGCGGGCACCGAGTGCGCGCGGGCCGAATTCCATTCGTCCATGGAACCAACCCACGACGTTCCCAGCGGCGATGAGCGCCGCGACGCGGTCGAGCATCGCGTCATCTTCGACGAACGCGATCCCCTCGCGCTCGAGGAAGGTCCGGATCGCGCCGGCGTCGAAGGCCGGGCCCAGATAGGCCGAGCCGAGTGCGCCGCGACGCGGGGCGCCGAGGATGCAGTGGGAAACGTAGGCCGCCGCGCCAAGGGCCGCTCCGGAGTCGCCCGGTGCCGGCGGCACATAGAGCGCCCGGATGCCGCTTCGTCGCAGGACCTCACGATTCGCGACGACGTTCAGCGCGACACCGCCGGCGAATGCGAGATTGTCGGACCCGGTCTCGCGTCTCGCCTCCGACGCCAACGCGACGACCGCATCGGCGAGCACGACCTGGAGGCTCGCAGCGATGTCGGCGTGCCGCTCGTCTACCGTCCCCTCTGGAAGCCGCGGCGACCCGAGCAGCTCCTCGAGCGCCGGACGCCACACGCGAAGGCGGCGGTGGTAGTCGAAGTAGCGGAGATCCAGCCTGAAGCTCCCGTCCGCCTGGAGGCGGATCAGTCGGCTGATCTCATCGAGGTAGCGCGGCTGGCCGTACGCTGCCAGGCCCATGACCTTGTACTCGCCCTCATTGACCTCGAAGCCGAGAAATGCGGTGATCGCGCTGTAGAGGAGACCGAGAGAGTGGGGGAACTCGATCTCCTTGAGGATCCGTAGGCTCGCCCCTTCTCCGATCCCGACCGACGCCGTCGTCCGTTCCCCGACCCCGTCGATCGTGAGCACCGCCGCCTCCTCGAACGGAGACACCAGATACGCCGACGCGGCGTGAGAGAGGTGATGCTCCAGGTAGAGCACCTCGCCGCGGTAGCGCAGCTTCGCGTGGATGGTCGAGGGAACCCAGACCTTCTCCGACATCCAGCTGCGCATCGCGCCGACGAAGAGTGGGAATGACACCGGCACGCCATCGATGCACGAACGCAGGATGCGATCGAGCTTGCGCAGGGGTTTCTCGTGGAAGACGACAGCGTCCACTTGGTCGATCGTGATCCCAGCTTCTGCAAGACAGTAGGCCGAGGCACGCTCCGGGAATCTCGCGTCGTGCTTCACCCGCGTGAAGCGTTCCTCCTCGGCAGCCGCGACGATCTCGCCGTCGCGATAGAGGACCGCCGCGGAATCATGGAAGTAGCAGGAGAGCCCAAGGACGGTCACGCCTCAGAACATCCGCTTCACGTCGTCGGCTTTCGGATCACGGTGAGCGATCCACCCGACGGCCGCGGACGCGAAGAGCGACGGCCGACCGAGGATCCTTCGCACGGCGGCGGTTGGCACGACGAGGAGGACATAGACGAGCGCGAGCATGACCTCGGTCTGCCGCCGTGCGACGAGCTCGAGGTACCGGCGCCAGGCGTCGGTGAACCAGGCGAAACGCTGCGGCCTCACGACGTGCATTGTGGGCGGATCCACGGCCGCGCGAAGATGGAATGACCCGCGCCACGTTTCCGCTAGCCTTTTCCCATGCTCCGCTTCGTCGCCCGCTCCCCCTGGCTGCCCGTCCTCCTCGTCGCGCTCGTGATGGTCGTCGGCGGCCTCCTGAACAGCGAGACCGCCCACGGCGTGATCGTCGCCGACGCGAACGGGCTGCCGATCGCGCCGCGGGACGTCTTCTATGGCGCGCGCCACTACGCCGTGGGAGAAGACGGCGTCTTCGACGCGCCGAACCTCCCGCGCGGGGCCAAGATCTCGGTCATCGGACAAGGCTTCGCGAGAGTCGACGTCCCCGCGAGCACGACCGAGGTGCGGCTCGTCGCGGCGATCATCACGTTCAACGTCGCCGACGGTGACACCGGCGAGCCGGTGAAGAACCCGGAAGCGCGTGTCGGCGACAAGGTGGTCGGCAAGGGTACGGATGCGGGGATCATGGTCGTCGCGCCGGCGCCGGCCAAGGGCGAGACGATCCTCATCTGCGCGCCGGGCTACGAGCCCACGTCCACCGAGACGGGGCTCCCGAACACCGGCATCCGTCTCAAGAAGGGGGCCACCGGATGCCCCGTTCCGGGTGCGCCCAGCCCGTCGCCGACCGAGAACCCGAACGCGCCGTAGCGCGCGATGATCGCCGACCTCGGCGCGCTCTGGACGCACCGCGAGCTCCTCCGTGACTTCGCCTGGCGCGAGCTGCGCGCCCGCTACAAGGGCTCGGCGCTCGGCTTCGGCTGGAACTTCGTCATCCCGGTCCTCCAGCTCGCGGTCTTCTACGTCCTCTTCGGGGTGCTCTTCGGCGTCCGGCCGCGTACGGCGACCGGCGAGCAGAACTACGCGGTGTTCCTCTTCGTCGGCCTCCTGCCCTGGACGTTCTTCGCGAACGCGCTCCAGCAGGGCGCGGGCTCGATCATCGCGAACGGGGCGATCGTGAAGAAGGTCCGTCTGCCGGTGCAGCTCCTTCCGGCCGCGGCGATCCTGGCGAACCTCGCGAACCTCGGGCTCTCGCTCATCGTGCTCTTCGGCGTCCTCGCGGCCTTCGGCCCGCGACACCTCGAGGGGCTCGCGGCGCTGCCGCTCCTCGTCCTGGTCGAGCTCGTCCTCGCCGCGGGGTTCGCCTACCTCCTCGCCGCGCTCACGGTCTCGTTCCGCGACGTCGAGCACATCCTCGGCGTGCTCCTCATGGCCTGGTACTTCCTCACGCCGGTGCTCTTCTCGATCGACATCGTCGCGGCGCGGCCGACCGAGGGGCTGCTCCTCCACCTGAATCCGATGACGAGCGTCATCGTCGGCTTCCAGCGCGCGCTCCTCGACGGCATGGGCCCGGAGTGGGAGTGGCTCGCGTACTCGGCGGTCTTCGCCGTGGCGATGTTCGTCCTCGGCTTCGCGGTGTTCCGGCGGGCGAAGGACTCCTTCGAGGAAGCGCTCTGAGCGTCGGCAGGGGCGACCAGGGGCGCCATGAGCACGCGCACATCGATCACGTGCAGGACGAGCACGGGGAGCCCGACGCGCACGGGGAGCGATCCCACGACCACGACGTCCACGAGGCTCGCTACGCCGAGGGCGACGCCGCCGCCTGGGCGCGGCCGCTCCGCGAGAGCGAGCTCTTCCTCCCCGAGCGGCGCGACATGTTCAACTTCATCGACGAGACGAAGGTCGCGCACCTGCGGCCGCTCCTGCCGCCGGGCGGGCGCGCGCTGGAAGTCGGCGCGGGCTCGGGGCGCCTGCTCATCCGCCTCGGGCGCGAGCGGCCCTACCGGCTCGTCGCGCTCGACTACGCGCCGTACGCGATGCGCGCGGTGCGCGAGAACTACCGCCGCGCCGGCACGGCCGGGAGCGTGCTCTTCGGCGACGCCCGCGGGCTGCCCTTCCCCGACGGCTCGTTCGACCTCGTCCTCTCGGGCGGGCTCCTCGAGCACTTCCGCGACCCGGCGCCGGTGCTCCGCGAGATGGCTCGCGTGCTCCGGCCGGGCGGCCTCTTCTACGCCGACATCGTCCCGCGCAAGGCCTCGCTCTACCGCTGGGCCGAGCGCGACCGGATGGCGCGCTCGGAGCACTACCAGGAGGGGATCTTCGAGAGCGACCTCCCCAAGGGCCGCTGGGCCGCGCTCGCGCGGGAGGCGGGGCTGCGGGACGTCCGCATCGTCGCGGCGGGCGTGTACCCGCCGTACACGCTCCCCGGTCACGAGCGCCTCGTCTGGAAGTACCGTTCGCTCGTGCGCGCGCTCGACGGGACCCCGGTCGCCGACCTCCTCGGGTTCTTCTACATGCTCACCGGCAGGCGGGGCGCGTCGCGGTGAGCATGCTCGGAGCGGCACGTGCTGACCAGGTCTCTGGACGGATCGCGGTGACCTGCTCGGAGCGACGGCTGCCCACGGGCACGCGCGCATGACGGCGTGCCTTACGTGGTATTGTTCAAGGCAACCCTTTGTGCAGCACCTCGGTTCAATGGTAAGGAGGTTGGCATCGGTAAGGAATCACGCAAGTCGGAGACGCTGCGGATGACGCTCACGAGCAAGCTTCAGGTCAGTCTTCCGGCTCGGGCGCGCGATCGCTACGGACTTCGGGCGGGGGACCAGCTCGAAGTAGAGCTCGGCGAGGGCGAGATGCGCCTGCGGCCGATCCGGCGGAGGCGGCTCACCGAACTGGGCGGTGCGTTCCGCGTCGTGACGCCATTCTCCACCCGCGACGAGGTCCGCGCCGAAGCCGCGGAGGCGCTGGCGGAGCACTACGACGCACGCGCGGCGGCGGCGAGCTCGCAGCGATGAGTCAGGAGGCGTGGGTCGACGCGAACGTCGTCTTGCGCTTCCTGACCCAAGAGCCGCCGGATCTGTACGACCGCGCGGCCAGGATCATGGAGCGCGTCGAGCGCGGTGAGCTCAAGCTGCACCTGCGCCACGAGATCGTCGCTGAGGTCGTGTGGGTGCTCGGCGCCGGCAAGTACAAGAAGTCCAGGACCGAGATCGCCCAGACGCTCGCCGACTTCATCAGCGATCGCGGAATCCTCATCAAGGACGAGGCGCTGGTGCTGGACGCGCTGGCGCTCATGGCCAGGGAAGGCGTGCCATACGTGGACGCCCTCCTGGCGCTCACCGCGAGGGGTGAGGATCAGCCCGTCGCGACCTTCGATGACCGCGACTTCAAGAAGCTCAGTGTGAAGCGCATGCCCGAGTGACGGCGATCCGCGCCGAGGCGCTCGCGAAGTCGTACCTCCTGCGGACGGAGCGGCGCCGCACGCTCAAGGAGCTCCTGCTCCGGCAGTACGCGCCGCCGCGCCGCCTCGAGGCGCTCCACGACGTCTCCTTCGCGGTCGAGGAGGGCGAGACCTTCGCCGTCGTCGGCGCGAACGGCTCGGGGAAGTCCACGCTCCTCAAGCTCATCGCGGGGACCGCGCGCCCGACGAGCGGTGCGCTGACGGTGAACGGCCGGATCTCCGCGCTGCTCGAGCTCGGCGCGGGCTTCCACCCGGACTTCACCGGCCGCGAGAACGTCTTCCTGAACGCCGCGCTCCTCGGCCTCTCGCGGCGTGAGACCGAGCGGGTCCTGCCGGAGATCGAGGCCTTCGCCGAGCTCGGCGACTTCTTCGACGCGGCGGTGAAGACGTACTCGTCGGGCATGTACATGCGCCTCGCGTTCGCGGTCGCCGCGCACGTCGATCCCGACGTGCTGCTCATCGACGAGATCCTCGCGGTGGGGGACGAGTACTTCCAGCGGAAGTGCTTCGCGAAGCTCAACGAGTTCCGCGCGCGCTCGAAGACGATCTGCTTCGTCTCGCACGACCTCGCCGCGGTGGGGCGCCTCTGCCGGCGCGGCATCCTCCTCGACGGCGGCCGCGTCCGCGCTTCCGGCGACATCGCGCTCGTCCTCGAGGCCTACGCCGAGCTCGTCGAGGCGCACGAGCAGCACGCCCTCGCCGGCGACGCGCCGAAGGGCGACCGCTGGGGCTCCGGCGAGGTGCGCATCGAGCGCGTCGCGCTCGAGAGCGGGGGCCGCGAGACGCTCGTCGTCCGGAGCGGCGAGCCCTTCACGATCCGGCTCGGCTACGAGGTCAGCGCGCCGGTGGGCGAGGCCGTCTCCGGCGCCAGCGCGCCGATCGGCACGACGATCCTCGGCGTCGGCGCGCCGGTGGACGAGGCGGTCTTCGGCGTCACGATCTACCGCGACGACGGCGTCTCGGTCTACGGCACCAACACGCAGCTCGACGGCGTCCGCGTGCCGCTGCGGCGGAGCGGCGGCGAGGTCGTCTTCCGGGTCGATCGCCTCCCGCTCCTCCCGGGCCGCTACGAGCTCGACGTCGCCGCGGCCTCGCCCGCGCTCCACGCCTACGATTACCACTCGAAGCGCTTCTCGTTCCGGGTCTCCGGCACGCCCGGCGAGCTCGGGACGGCGCGGATCGAGCACCGCTGGGAGGCAGAGTGAGCCGGCGCGCACCCGGTGGCCCGGCGACCACGGCGCCCGCGACGACCTCCGGGCGCTCGCGTGCGGACGCATGGCAGCTCGCGCGGGCCCGAGAGGCGTGGGGCGCGCTGCAACGCGGCGAGCTCGCTCTGGCGCCGGCCGACGACCTGGCGCGCATCTTCCGTGAGGCTGAGCAGCGGGCCGTGAGCCGGGCGGGCTGACGCGTGGCGCGGACCGTTCAGCGGGAGCGAGCCCCGCATCTGGGTTGCGCGTTCAGTGATATGTACGAATGGACGTGTTCCAGATATACTTGTTTGCTCACGGAGGACATATGAGCAAGACGACGTTAGAAGTGGACGACGCGAAGGTCGAGATGGCCAAGAGCATCCTGGGAACGAAGACTCTGCGGGAAACAGTGGATCGCGCGCTCGAGGCGGTCGTGGTCCAGGCGGCTCGTCAGAGCACCATCGAGCGGCTGCGGTCGATGAAGGGTCTCGATCTCGACAAGCCCGAAGTCCTCGATGCGGCCTGGCGCTAGGTGTCCCGCTACCTCGCCGACACGAGCGCCCTCGGGCGAATGCCCCTTCCGGCCGTCGCGGCGCGGCTCGCGCCCCTCATCGAGGCCGGCGACATCGCGACCTGCGGCATCGTTGACCTCGAGGTCCTGATCACGGCCCGCAGCTCCGCGGATCACGTCCAGATCAGACGTGAGCGCGACCTGTCGTTTCCCCGCATCGACATGCGGCAGTCGGATTTCGATCGCGCGGCCGACATGATGCTGAGGTTGTCGGAGATCGGATTGCACCGCGCGGTCAGCCTGCCCGACCTCTTGATCGCCGCCGTCGCCGAGCGCGCCGGACTGGTGATCCTTCACTACGACTCCGACTATGACCACATTCGGACCGCGACCGGTCAGGCGACGGAATGGGTCGTGCCGCAGGGTTCGTTGCCATGAGCCGATCCGTCTCGTCGCCCGAGGAGCTGCGGGCCAGCTACGAGCGCATCTGGTCCACCACCGACATGTACGAGACCCGCGACTACTACGCGCGGTGCCTCGACCTCGCCTCGCCGTCCGCGGGTGAGCGCGTCCTGGACGTCGCCTGCGGGGCGGGCTACTTCCTGCAGGAGGCCGAGCGGCGCGGGCTCGTCACGAGCGGCATCGACATCGCCGAGGCGGCGCTCGCGCGGGCGCGCACGTTCGCGCCGAAGGCCGAGCTCCGCCGCGGCGACGCCGAGGCGATGCCGTACCCGGACGCG